>Ga0209379_10000028_pt1 | contig 287006 bp, 226 predicted proteins | sample tdDd001_FD_187124 | JGI IMG/M metagenome (GOLD analysis project Ga0209379, IMG submission 187124) | Marine sediment microbial communities from the Atlantic coast under amendment with organic carbon and nitrate - tdDd00.1 (SPAdes)... | ecosystem: Environmental > Aquatic > Marine > Coastal >... | reverse complement strand
TTCACCGAATAGGATCTGCATCTGCTCCTGCACCCATCAAAAGTTTACTTCTGCTGATCGATTAATCATTACTAAAATACGACATCAATAATAATTAATCGTGACTATACAAACCTAAGGGACCCATCACGGCTCAATGATGAAAAGAAATAATAGTTACGCTCGTACCTCACTTCACAGAATTTCTTTTTAATCATCATGTTTCGCCTATGGGTGCCCCACCTGCGTTGCTCATACCAAACTGACTTGAATGGTTTGTGCTAATAATTTTGGAATTTCTCCCTTTCAGGGGAACCGTAGCGAAGCGGAGCTCGTGAACACAATTGAAAATGAGCAAGTGTGAATCAAATGGCGACAGCCAGAGGGGTGTATTTGTGATTTCGTTTTTCTTATTACACCCTTTTCCCTGTCGGACCCACGATCCCGACTTATTCGAGACGGGATTCTATAAAAGGGAAAACTCACCTGAAAACCTAAAGATTTAAATTGTGTAACAAGACATATACATCACCAACATCATTTGTTTCTTCGCTTGTTCCAATATTTAATGTAGTTATCCTGAGAAATCAGACCTATGGAACCCGAGTAGATTCCACCACCTAGTGTGGCATCGTAAACACGCACCACAATGGTATTTTTTTCGCTGGCACTTAGTAGGTTTGTTGGCAGGTAATAGCCTCTTAACTGCTGCCACGAATTGGATCGTTCGTGAACGGTTTGTGGTTTAAATTCGCCCGACTGTCCTACCAAAACACCATTCACAAACACCTGGTCGATGTCGTCGATCTTGCCCAGGGTCAGTACCATTCTGTCTTTTGCAAACCTCTCTTCCAGATTAAATTCCAAGGCATAACAGGCGTATCCATCGTAGTTTTTATAGCCCTGATCTTCCCAGTTGCCCGGTACAATAATGTCATCCCAACTTTCCATTTGGTCGATACTTTCATGTGCATACTGCCCTGTTTTAAATTTCCAGCTTCCGCTCAAATCAACATCCAGGGGAACTGCATCAACATCCATCATTACGCCAATATTTCCATGAATAATCCCACCTTCTCCTCCATCGTCGTACACACGCACCGCAATGGTATTGGTCTCTTGTAACAAATCGGGAGGCAGTTTATAACTCCTGAAAACATTGTATGCCGTTGAGAATCGAGGCGGAAATTTACCTGACAATCCTATTCTTACTCCATTTACAAACACCTCATGCACATCATCGATATATCCCAACTGCAAATACAAAGCATGTTTGTCGTGCAATTGTCTGGCACTAAAAGTAGTTCGATACCAGGCAAAGCCATCGTAACCATGGAAACCCTTGTTTTCCCACGCCGATGGAACATCAATCCACTCCCAGTCTGAATCGTTAAATTCAGGATTGGCCCACTCCTGCTTATCGCCAATGGAAAATTTCCAGCGATGGCTTAAATCCATTACCTTTTTTAAATCCTGGGCAAAACTGATGCTTGCAGAACCCATTATAAGGAACAGAATCAGGCTTAACTTGCTTAGTAGGTATGATATGTTTGAAGTATGAATCATTATTCAGATAATTTAATAATTAGTCGAACCAGTAATCCAAAAACTTTTGGAATGAACTTTTATTGTCCTTTAAGGATTTATCAATGATTGGACTCGCCGTTTCACGATCGGTAATTCCAATAGGTCCATCATAAATTCCTCCTGGTCCTGTATGATCTCTCACCATTATTTCAATGGTATTCTCCCCTCCCTTGTTCAATAAATTATCGGGAATATCGTATGCTCTGAGTATAAGATGATCAGAGCTGTATGAAAATCTTCTGTGTTTTCTTCTCAACTGACTGGACGATCCGATTTTTTCACCATTCAGATATACCTCATCCACGTCATCAATTCGCCCGGCAAACAATACCTGATCCCTGGTACTTAAATTGGCAGGATAGGTAAAGCTTTTGGTGTAAACCGCTCTTCCGTCGAGCTGATTGTACCCCCTGGCTTCCCAAAAGCCTGGAACAAAAATCTTTCCTTCGCGGTAGGTAATCACTTTTCGATTGCTTTCATCCGCCTCGATACTGGTTTCAAAATCCCAATATCCCGAAAGGTCCACATTCATTTTAAACTGATCGGAATCGAAAGAAATGTTAATCTCTCCTCCCGTTATGCCACCATCGTTGTAATCGTCGTAAACCCGAACGGCAATCAGGTTGGCGCCTTCTTTATTTAAAATACTCTTAGGGATAGGATACATTCTTGGAATGCCAAAGGCCGTTTCTGATTTAGGCCCCATCTTCCCCGATGCACCTACCAGTTTTCCATTTACATACACCTGGTCGGCATCATCAATATATCCCATGTTTAAATAAACATACTGAGCCGATTTGGGAGGTGTAATGGTAAAAGTTCTGCGATACCATGCATATCCATTGTAATTCTGAAATCCATTCTGCTCCCACGATTGAGGGACAAATACTTTGGTCCATTTTGAATCGTTGTAATCGGGGCTGGCCCAGTCCGGATCATCCCCGATTGTAAATTTCCAGTATCCTTTCAGATTTACCAAGGATTCTAAATCCTTAGCATGTACATTACCCGCCGAGAATGCTGTGATAATGACAAGTAGCAGAATCTTATTCAAACCCAATATTTTTATATTGCTATTCACTTTTATATCTATTAACCTGAATTCTGTTATTTTTTCTCCTGGATTGCAAACTTCAAACGCAATGCCAATTCTTCTCCACTTAATGCTGCACTTGTTTTAATCTTCTTGTTTTCAAACTTCTTACGGAGCGCCATTTTTAGCTCTTCGTCAAAACCGATCACCTTGCTAAGCACCACTTCGTTGTTTTCATTTACAGTGCATCGCAATACGATCATTTCCGATTCGCCACTTCTTACATAGTCGGTAAAATTAACATGGCTGGCAACTTTTTGAATCTTCTTTAAAACTGCGCTTTTCTCTTTTTCTATTTTTTTGGTTTCAGGCGTAATTGCCATTCCTAAATTAACAGTTAACAAACATGCTAAAACAATCATTGTAATTTTTAAGCTTTTCATGACCCTAATTTTTTTATAGTTTACATTTTGGTTAGAAATTTTTAGAAGATCGGAATCGCGCGCCTTCCGTTCTTTTCTAATCTTAAATTTCTAATGTAAAATTAGGGCTACTTTAAATCATAAGTGTCACATCAAAATCAGCAATTGTCATAAGTTGTCACAGACAATGAACAATTATCAATTAACAAAGATCAATTAATACTTATCCTATTGACTATCTAACATTTACTATACATGCCTGTTTTTTTTATCTAATACTCTAAAATTTCATCTTCTCCCCTTTTAGGGGAGATCGCGACAGCCAGAAGGGTGCTTTTTTAATTCACTCTTTTCCCTGTCGGGATTTTCCCTAAAAGGGAAAAACTCAACTTGAAAAAGCGATAAATTTATTATTATCTAATCAATACATTTACTTTACCCTTAATTGGCATTAATTGATCATTGTTAATTGTACATTGCTAATTGCTAACTAGCCTATATCCCACACCATGCACCGTTAATATGATTTTGGCATGATTTGGATCATCTTCTATTTTTTGTCTCAGCTTCAATATAAAATTGTCGATGGTTCTTGAGGTGGGTTGATATTCGGTTCCCCAAACCTCATCCAACAAATCATCTCTGCTAACGGTTTTGTTCTTGTGATTCCACAGGTAGTGAAGAATTTCCACTTCCTTATGCGACATTTTCACCTCTTCTCCCTCAACAAAGCCTTCGAAGGATTTAAAATCCACGCTTAATCGTCCAAGTTCTATTTTTTCCACCTCACTGTTAGCCGGTACATTCTGAGTTCGGCGCAAAACCGCACGAATTCTGGCCAACAACTCTCTCAAACCAAAAGGTTTGGTAATGTAATCATCGGCGCCAAGCTCCAAACCCAAAACCTTATCAATCTCCTCTCCCTTTGCTGTAAGCAGGATAATTGGGGTTTGAATGCCTTTGGCTCTTGCTTTTTTACAGATGTCGAATCCCGAAATTTTTGGAAGCATTACATCCAGCAATACCAGGCTGTAATGGTTCTCCATAATCTTGTTCAAGCCAATTTCTCCATCTTCGGCCGTATCCACCTCGTACGATTCAAATTCTAAATTGTCTTTTAAACCCATTAGCATGCTGGGCTCGTCTTCTACTATTAAAATGGGATACATTTTCTATATGATTTGAAATGATTCAATTTTTATTTTACCGGAAACAACAAACTAAAGCAGGATCCTTTTCCAAACTCACTTGTCAGTTCAACCTTGCCATGATGTGCTTCCATAATGTGTTTTACAATGCTTAAGCCAATACCAGATCCTTTTGCCTTATGTGCCAAATTGCCTGTTGTTACCCTGTAAAACTTATCGAATACCATTGCCTGATCTTTCTTCTCAATTCCAATGCCGTAATCCTTCACATCCACACGAACAAAATCCCCATCCATGCAGGTTATCAGCTCTATTTTTTTGATATCAGCACTGTATTTCATTCCATTATCGATTAAATTGATGATGGCTTCGGCAACGGCTTCTTTGTCCAGCTTGATATCAGGAACCTGATCTGCCAATTGCAATTCAATCTCAAACCCATTCTGATCGAAATGGTCCTGGTAATTTGCCAGGATGTTCTCGATTTCGGCATTCAAATTCGTATTGGTAAAGTGATATTCTCTTTTCCCACGCTCAATTCTACTAAAATTCAGAATCTTATTCACCATTCGCGACAAACGGTTGGCTTCGGTATTGATTACCTTATAATACTCCATCTTCTTCTCTTCGGTGGGAATGCGTCCCATTTCAAGAGTTTCAGAGTACATATTAATTAAAGCCAATGGCGTTCTGATCTCATGAGAAACATTGGAAATAAACTCTGTTTTCAATTGATTTAATTTAATCTGTTTCCTGATATTCTTGTAAACAAACCAGGCTGCCAAGAGCAAAATAAGATCCATCACAACCAAAAGAACAATATTGGTGCGTGTTCTTTCCCTTACCAAATCTTCAATGGTGTTTCCGCGCATCTGAATGCCCAACTGATAGCCGGGAAACAACCAAATGTCCTTCTTCTGGGTGATGTTTTTGTCCTCATCGGACTGAAGCTGGTTGGCATACACTTCTTCTGTTTCATTCTTAAAAACAGAAATGTAAAAACGTTCCTGAGCTACCGATTGAATCTTTGGCCCCATATTTTCACTGATAAATTTATCGGTATCAACCAATAGCAGCACTGTTTTCACTGATAAGGTGTCCTTTTGCAAAGCAAATGCGAACAAACTTTTGCCTGCCAATGAATTGGGCAAGGCTTCTATTTTGCGATAACCACTTTTCACATATCGTTGCAGAAGTTCAATCTTATTCAGGTTGGCCGCAAAATCAAGTTCAAGAGTTGAGTTTAAATTGGCTAAACTATCTTCCGGGATTTTCTCTTTTGTGAACAGCTTAAAATCATCATCTCTGATTCCTACAGCATCTATCGAGTAATTTTTTAATAATAAAGTGTTGATGTCTTCCGTTTCACGTTCCAAACGGTTTGCCCAACCACTCAGCACATCATCCGAATATTGATTCAGGGAAAATAAAACCGACTCCAGTTGTCCTGTGTAAATGGAATCGATAACAGCTTCGTTCTTACTTAAGTTACTGATTTCGTAAGCAGAAAAGAACAGGGATGGCAGCACCAATATCAGGGTTAAAACAATACCGATTTTCAATCCGGGTTTTATCATTCGCTTTGCTTTTGTTTACCCAAATATAAGCATTAATGATGACGATAAAACAGGTGAAGCTTTTCTGTGCCCATAAACCTACTTCCCATTTTAATTAATTAGCTCTGTATGATATTTAAAGGATTGCCCTTTGCTTAAACTTGTAATTTAACAACTTTTTCACTTTTCTACTTTTCCACCTTTTCACTTTTCTACCTTTCCAGACTTTATGAAAAAAAACAAGCCATGACTCAAAATGAATCATGGCTTTGATTTTACGAAGCTAGTTCGAATTATATTTTATCTTACTTATTTTCAGAATTATTGGCACATTTAACGACATCTACCTTGCCACCAAAATATTTATTTTTAAATCGTAAAGCTACATTTACCAATGCGATTAATACAGGTACTTCTACCAATGGTCCGATTACCGCTGCAAAAGCTACCCCCGAATTAATTCCAAATACCGCAATGGCTACTGCAATGGCCAATTCGAAATTGTTACTTGCTGCAGTAAACGACAAACTTGTTGTTTTCGAATATCCTGCCTTAAATTTATGTCCCATAAAGAATGAAATCAGGAACATCACCACAAAATAAATGACCAATGGAATGGCGATACGCACCACATCGAACGGCAATTGCACAATGTATTCTCCTTTCAAGGAAAACATTACAAAAATTGTAAATAGCAATGCAAACAAGGTAAGCGGACTAATTTTTGGAATGAATTTCTTCTGATACCAGTCTTTTCCTTTTGCTTTGATTCCGAAGTAACGAGTAAGCATTCCTGCAAAGAATGGAATACCAAGATATATTAATACACTCTCGGCAATATCGCCCATTGTTACATCCACTACCGAACCTTCAAGACCAAAATACTCAGGCAATACTGTTATAAACACATAAGCATATACTGAGAAGAACAGTACCTGGAATATGCTGTTAAAAGCTACCAATCCCGCAGCATACTCAGGATCTCCTTTGGCCAAATCGTTCCATACAATTACCATGGCAATACATCTTGCCAAGCCAATTAAAATTAAACCGGTCATGTATTCAGGATAATCCTGCAAGAAAACAATTGCCAAAGCGAACATTAAAGTTGGACCCAATAACCAGTTCTGTACCAAGGATAAGATTAAAATCTTACGATTTTTAAACACATCCTTTAACTCTTCATATTTCACCTTTGCCAATGGAGGATACATCATGATCACCAATCCTATGGCAATCGGAACATTTGTTGTTCCTACCGATAGTTTATTCCAAAATCCAGCCATGGCAGGAAAAAAATAACCTGCTCCCACACCTATTGCCATTGCGGCAAAAATCCACAAGGTTAGGTATCTATCCAAAAAGGACAATTTTTTATTTAATGATCCCATAATTCTAACTATACTATTTGCTACCCTAATAATTAAATTACGCTTTCTTTAAAATGTACTCTTCATTGAATTTTGCAAAATCTCTTCTGATCTCGTCACGAACACGACGGAATACATCGAAAACTTCTTCTTCTGTTCCTTCCGCGTAAGCTGGATCATCAAAACCAATATGAAGACGAGTTCCTACTGGCCCCAGGAATGCCGGACATGCATCTTTAGCACCACCACATACCGAAATCAAGAAATCAACCCCCTCATCCAGGAATTCATCAACCATTTTCGGACGGTGAGAACTGATATCTATTCCAATTTCAGCCATCGCTTTAATCGCCAAAGGATGCACTTGATCTGCAATCTTTGTTCCTGCAGAAACAACTTCCAATTCCGGATTAATATCTCTCAAAATTGCTTCACCCATCTGACTTCTACATGAGTTTCCTGTACACAACACCAATACTTTCATTCTTAATTCATTTAAATCAACTAAATAGCTGAGAGTTTATTAACAAATTTTATTATCACTAGGAGTTATTTCGTCGAATAAATTGCCAAAAACATGGTTTAGTTTTTCGATTCCTTCTTTATTCAAACAATACTTAATTTTCAACCCTTCCACATCTCCCTGAATTAATCCAATAGACTTCAATTCCTTTAAATGCTGAGAAACCGTTGTTCTGCTAAGAGGTAAATAATCCGAGATATCACCTGAAATACAAGTTGGAGTCGAAGCTAAGAACTGCAATATGGCAATTCTCGCAGGATGAGACAGTGCTTTTGCCAATGAGGCAATTTCCTGCTGCTTTTCGTCAAATAATTCTAATTTCTTCATAGTTCTCCATTGCTTATTTCTAATGTCGCAAACATACGTCATTAAATTAAAAGTGCAAACTAATTCCTAAAAATTTACAATTTATTAACACCGAGCCAAGTCTAAAACCACTCATCTCTTCACTCATAACAAATTGAATATCACACTTGCAAACTAAAAAAAGGTCCTTCTCATTTCGAGAAGGACCTTTTCTGTAAATTATCTTGATTGCTTACAATCTAGACTCTAATATTTCTGCAACATCTGCCGCTGCAACATCTGGTAACATTCCAACATAGCCACGCTCAATAAATCTTTTAGAAATGATATCAATGCTGTCTTGTCCTACCTTGTGATCTCCTAAACGAGTTGCAATGCCAACATTTTGGAAAAATTCTTCGGTTTTCTGAATTGCCAAAGTCTTTCTTTCTTCATCAGTCCCTTCCGTGATATTCCAAATTCGCTCAGCATACTGCAATAATTTTTCGCCACGTTGCTCTTTTAATTTGGTCAATAGTCCAGGAAGTACAATTGCCAATGTTACGCCATGATCAATTCCATGGAAAGCTGTCAATTCATGACCAATCATATGAGTTGCCCAGTCACTCTTAACACCCATTCCAATCAATCCATTTAAAGCCATTGTAGCTGCCCACATTAAATTGGCTCTGTTTTCATAGTCAGGAGTTTCGCTAGCCATTGCTTTTGGCCCTTCCTCAATTAATGTCAACAATAATCCTTCAGCAAATCGATCCTGAACAGGAGAGTTCACTGGGTATGTCAAGTACTGCTCCATTACATGTACATAGGCATCAACAATACCATTGGTAATCTGGCGCATTGGCAATGAGTAGGTTGTTTCCGGATCAAGAACTGAGAATTTTGGGAATAACAATGGATTTCCAAAAGCCAATTTCTCTTTTGTTGCAGCCTTGGTAATCACACCACCACTATTCATTTCCGATCCTGTAGCTGCTAAAGTTAGAACCGCTCCTAAATCTACTGCTTTTGTAATTTCAGCTCTTTTTGCCAAAATATCCCACTCATCTTCTCCCTCATAGTAAGCAGCTGCGGCAATAAATTTTGTTCCATCAAGAACAGAACCTCCACCTACAGGCAAAAGAAAATCTATACCTTCATTTCTTACAATCTCAACTGCTTTCATTAAGGTTTCGAAATGTGGGTTTGGCTCAATTCCACCAAATTCTGTGATGTTATAATCTTTCAAAGCTTCCATAACCTGATCGTAAACACCATTTTTCTTGATGCTACCACCACCATAGGTCATTAGAATTTTTGCACCTTTAGGGATATGATTTCCTAGTTCTGCAATTTTACCTTTTCCAAACAGAATTTTTACTGGATTAAAAAAATCAAAATTTTCCATCTTATTAAGTTTAATTATTACTATTTCTTTTTCAATGCTTTTACAAGCTCTTTAGCCATTAATAAATCAGAAGCTGGATTTTGTCCGGTAATTAACCTTCCATCCACTACTACATATTCCTGCCAATTCGCCTTACAAGAGTATATTGCACCTTTTTCGATTAATGCCGTTTCCAACAAGTAAGGCACTTTTTGATCTGTTCCTATTGCTACTTCTTCCTGGTTACTGAATGCTGTAAGCTGTTTGCCATTTACCAAATAACTTCCATCACTTAGTTTTACATTTAATAAGCCTGCCCCACCATGACAAACAGCACAAACCACCCCATCATTCTCATAAATTTCTGAAGCTACTTTTGCGATATCTTCATCAAAAGGGATGTCGAATACAGCTCCATGACCTCCTGGAAAATAAATGGCATCGTAGTTTTTTGCAGAAATATCTTTGGGATGATAGGAGTTCAAAAACTTATGCCTGGCATCTTTGTCTTTAAAAAAGAATTTTACTTTCGCATCATCCAAATCCAATTGTTTAACAGGAACTTCTCCTCCTTTGGGTGATACAAAATCAATTTCAATTCCATTTTTTATCAAATGAAAATATGGAAGGGCTACCTCAAGAACGTAACATCCCGACTCCCATCCTTTTTCATCTTTAAAATGACTTGTTAATGCAAATAAAACTTTGGCCATACTTTTAAATTATTTTCACAACAAAGGTATGCCTCATTTTTGTATTAATAAACTTATTCTTTTTATACATTTGTATAAATAAATTTATAGATATATGGTAAATCTGGAATGGTACAGGACATTTAAAGCGATATATGAACAGGGAACATTAACCGGAGCGGCAGAAATCCTACTCATCACCCAACCAGGTGTAAGTCAACAACTCACCGCACTTGAAACTTATATGGGAGTTAAGCTATTCGAGCGAAAACCCAGAAAAATGTTACCTACTCCTCATGGAATACAACTTTACAACCAAGTTGAAGAAGCCATATTGCAATTGGAAAAAACCGAAGAAAATTTCAAGCGAAAAAGCTTAATCAATCGTCCTACCGCCAGGGTAGGCATGTCAATCGAAATGTTTAACCATGCTTTCGCCAATATTCTGGATGATCTGGAAATGAATGTTGAGTTTACCTTTGGGGAATATGAAGATCTTCAAGCCAAACTATTTGCCAAAAAATTGGATTTAACCATTACCACACTGCACCACAACTACCAAAATATCGAATACAAACACTTTTGCCAGGAGGCATTACTATTGGTAAGCAGCAAGCATTTGGACACCATTCCATTTAACCGATACATTTACGAGAAAAAATTAGATGAAGCTGAAAAGTGGCTAAGCCAGCAAAATTGGTATTCCTACACTTACAAAATGGAAACCATTAAATCGTTTTGGATGCAGAACTTTAAGAAAAAGCCTTATTTTAAACCTCGTTATGTGATTCCCAATTTAAGTGGGATGCTACAATCAATTCAGTTGAACAAGGGGATTTGTATATTGCCTTCGAGTTTATGCCAGGAATTATTGGATGAAAAAGAAATTATTGAAGTTTGGCAAGGTATAGAAACCACATACTACAATAAATATTTTGCTCTAAATACACAAAGCAAGAACCTGAAACAGGCAGAAGAAATCATAGAAATCATTATTAATAACAATACATGTAAAACTCATTAATATGAAGAAAATTTATCATTTAAGCAGTTGCTCAACTTGCCAGAGAATTATAAAAGAATTGGATATTGATTCAAATTTTGAACTGCAGGATATTAAAACGCAAAAAATAACTGAGGTGCAGTTGGAGGAAATGAAAGATCTAAGTGGATCGTATGAAAGTTTATTTAGCAGACGAGCCATGAAGTATAAAGAACTTGGCTTAAAAGAAAAGGTTTTAAGTGAGGATGATTACAGAGATTATATCCTATCAGAGTACACATTTTTAAAACGTCCGGTACTTTTGATTGATGGAGAAATATTTGTCGGCAACGCAAAAAAAACGGTTGAGAATGCCAAAAAAGCATTGGTCAAGTAGTAAAACGACAGAGGAATCTATTTTGTATTTTTCTGATTTAGTAATAACTTATGCAGTGCATAAAAATTAAATAAGGTGCAATTTGCATCTTTTTTCGTTCTATCAGTAACCTTAAAACTTTTACTTATGCCATATTTAAAAGTTCAGACCAACCAAAGTTTCTCTAGCAAGAAACAACAAAATTTTTTAAAAGAAAGCTCCGCATTAATCTCATTTGAACTGGGGAAACCTGAAAAGTATGTAATGACAGCTTTCGAGTCCAAAATCGAGATGACACTAGGAGGCTCAGAAGAACCTGTTGTATTTCTCCAGTTAAAAAGCATTGGTTTACCAGATACAAAAACCAAAGATTTATCAAGCAAATTTGCCAGTTTGGTTGAGGAACAGCTTAAAATTCCTAAAGATCGTGTTTACATTGAATTTATGGATGTACCCAGAGGTTTCTGGGGATGGAATGGCATTTTGTTTTAAAAATATCAATGCCTATTTCGTGCAAAAATAAAATTTCAGTTAATATTTTAACAATTAGATAAATTTTTATTGTTTTTATAAAAAATTTATACACCTTTACATCCGAAATAAAAATTGACGGTACAGATGAGATTTACATTTAAATACAAGAAGCAGAATAAACGCAATAAACAGTTGTTGTTTGTGTAATCTTGTAGAATAATGTAAAGCTTAAAAATATAGAAGCCTGCAGAAATTCTGCAGGCTTTTTTTAAACTCATCAATTCAATTAGAAAATATCAATAAAAGCGAAACAAATAAACTCCCATTCAATTGGGATAACAAATTAAACTATTAACCAATGAAAGTTTTAAAGTTTGGCGGTACTTCAGTCGGATCTCCTGAAAGAATTCAGAATTTGGCTCAATTGGTTCAGTGCGACGAACCAGTTATCATCGTTTTATCAGCTATGGCAGGAACCACAAATGCCCTGGTTGAGATCACTGAACTCCTTTATCGAAAGGAGATGGAAAAAGCAAGTGAGCAAATCAGTAAGCTGGAGGAACAGTATCGAAAACGAATCGAAGAATTATTTACCACAGAAGATTTCAGAAGCAAAGGAAACGAGTTAATTACTTCGCATTTTAATTACATCAAAAACTTTGTAAACAGAAGTTTTACTGCATTGCAGGAAAAGGCCATATTGGCTCAAGGTGAGTTAATTTCTACTGCCATGTTCCATTATTATTTATCGGAAATTGGTGTTGATTCTGCATTTTTACCAGCTTTAAACTTTATGAGAATCGATAAAGATGGTGAACCTGATTATTTCTATATACAGGAGAACCTGGAACGAATTCTTGCTGAAGAATCAGAGCACAAATTATTTATTACTCAAGGATTTATTTGTAGAAATGCCTATGGAGAAGTAGACAATTTAAAAAGAGGTGGAAGCGATTACACAGCCTCATTAATCGGTTCTGTTTTGCAGGTTGATGAAGTTCAAATATGGACTGACATTGATGGTTTCCACAATAACGATCCAAGATATGTTGAGAACACATCTGCCTTAAAGCAATTGTCTTTTGATGAAGCTGCTGAGCTGGCCTATTTTGGTGCAAAAATCATGCACCCATCCAGCATTATGCCATGTAAGTTAAAGAGTGTTCCGGTAAGGTTAAAAAATACGCTGAATCCTGAGGAAGAAGGTACCTTAATTACCGACGATGAAACCGGTATAGGAATTAAAGCCATTGCTGCAAAAGATGGAATTACCGCTGTGAAAATCAAATCTGGTCGAATGCTTTTGGCCTATGGTTTTTTAAGAAAAGTGTTTGAAATATTTGAAATCTATAAAACACCTATCGATATGATTACAACATCGGAGGTGGCTATTTCTTTAACCATTGATGATGAAAGCAGACTTAAAGAAATTGAATCGGAATTGGTAAAATTCGGAAATGTTGAAATTGATGAAAACCAATCGATCATTTGTATTGTTGGTGATTTTATTTCAGAGTCGACAGGAAGTGCTAAAAAAGTACTGGAAGCATTGGAAAACATTCCTCTCAGAATGATTTCTTACGGAGGTAGCAAGCACAATATATCTGTTCTTGTTAATCAAGAAGATAAAGTGTCGGCATTACAAGCTTTAAGCAGAAATTTATTTTAGATTTTTACATTCAAAATTTAATTGAATCATGTTCAACAGTGCAAGAATAGATCAATTCAAAAATATTCCCACTCCATTTTATTATTACAATATGGAGTTATTAGAAAACACCTTGAATCTTATCAAAACCGAAGCTTCAAGGTATGGATATCATATTCATTATGCGGTTAAGGCAAATGCCAATCCTAAAATCATGAAGCTAATTCAAACCTACGGATTTGGTGCTGATTGTGTGAGTGGAAATGAAATTACAAGATCGCTGGAAACCGGTTATACAGCTGACAAGATTGTTTATGCGGGTGTAGGAAAATCAGATCGGGAAATTCTAACAGCTCTTGAAGCTGGTATTTTCTGCTTCAATTGTGAATCGATTCCGGAAATTGAATTAATCAATGAATTGGCAGCGCAAACAAATAAAACTGCAAGAATTGCCATACGAATCAATCCTAATGTTAACGCCAATACACATCATTACATTACCACAGGAATTGAGGAAAATAAGTTTGGAATTAACCGTTGGGAATTCGAATCGGTTCTGGAAACACTTGAACAATCAAAAAATATTGAATTGATTGGTTTGCATTTTCATATCGGTTCTCAGATTACTGATTTAAGTGTTTTTAAAGGTCTTTGTCTTAGAATTAATGAGATTCAAGAGTGGTTCAAAGAACGTCAGATATTGGTTAATCATATTAATGTTGGAGGCGGATTTGGTGTAGATTACAAAGATCCTGATGAAAATCCTATTCCTGATTTTGTTACTTTTTTCGGAATCTTTAATGAGTTTTTAAACCTTACTCCCAACCAGGAATTGCATTTCGAATTGGGTAGATCAGTAGTTGCACAATGTGGTAGTTTAATTTCCAAAGTCTTGTATGTAAAAAACGGTGTAAATACAAAATTTGCCATACTCGATGCTGGAATGACTGAGCTATTGCGTCCAGCACTGTATCAGGCTTATCACAAAATTGAAAACATCAGTTCCAATGGCGAAGAAGATATTTATGATGTAGTTGGTCCTATCTGCGAATCATCCGATTGTTTCGGCAAGGCAGTTAGTTTACCTTCTACAAAGCGAAACGATTTTATTGTTCTCCGTACAGCAGGAGCTTATGGCGAAGCAATGGCTTCAAGATACAATCTTAGAGATATAGCAGATTCTGTTTTCTCTAACGAATTGTAGTGTGAATTATTAGTTTGGATACAAAGGCAATATTCTACGGAGTATTGCCTTCTTTATTTAATCCCAACTTTTCTTAGCAATGATTTTGATGGTACAACAAACAAGGTAAGATTATAAAACATCCCTCCCTTGGCATAAGAATCAATGATATTGTTCTCGCTGGTTAATTTACTCCCCGATAAACTAAGAACGTGTTTCTTATTGGTTACATCAAAATTAATATTGCTTCTATATCCACTTTCTAGTGATAACCAAAGCCAATCAGTTATTCCCTTTTCTATCTCAAGTGAAAAATTAACATCCGATCTTCTAAATTCTAAGGTTTTAAAATCACTTAATGCCGGACCATTCGATTTTGTGTTATCATCACCCAGTTGTTCGTCGAAATGAATACTATAACTTCCTCCTTTTAAATAGGCTTTAGCACTGATAAAACAAAGTTCCGATGGTTGATAGCGCAATTTCACTTTTGCAGGAAGAAAGGCATCTACTCCCCATTTATCCGCAAAAGTATGTTTGTACACAAAAGTTGGAAAAACCAGTGGATCACCAAATGTATAAGAGAATGCAACACCTAGTCCCCAGGATTTATATTTATTTATTTTCCAGCCTATAACTGGAGAAATTTCCATTTTTAAAAAAGTATATTTGCTTACATCACGAATATGATCTTTCCAGTAATCTCCTTTTAATTTCGCATTAAAACGAAGCATAAAATATCTATTTCTTTTCCATTGGGTCATCAAGTAAAAACTTCCACCCAAACTCTTCATATTTTTATCATGCAACTGCCTATAAAAAGGATAACTTATATTTTTACTATCCTGAAAGTGAATTTCTTCATCACTATACTCTATACTCCCGGCAATTTTCAGATTCTTTTTTATTGATATCGGGAAACGTAGTTTAGTTTTAAATATTCGATTGTAATCAATTTTTCCTTTTCCATCTCCATAAATTTCTGATTTAGATCCCACTCCAAAGCCTGTAATTCCAGTATAAGATGCCTCATAGCCCCGAACAGGACCACTTCCTACAACACTAGGATTCCAATCATATTTGGTAGTATCAGAACTAAACTGTGCAACAGCTAAATGACATGATACCAGAAACAAAAACAATATTAATAGATTCCTTATATCCATGAAGTGCAGTTTTTCCTAATAAAAAACATGATTGATTAATTGATACAAAACGAAATAGTTTTTGATTTATTGCAATTCTAGTTAGCTTAAAACCAATAACCCAGACTCACATAATTCAACACCTTGTCTTTTTTGTTGGAATACATTAATGAAAATTCCATTGGACCAATTAAACTATTGTAAGAATAAGTTAAAGCAACTCCTCTAATCCATTCTCCTTTCTCAAACGATCGATTAATATCGTCACTTAACCTTCCAAAGTTTGCCTTAAATATTAAATAATTATTTCGAAATAATTCATACTGGAAGTCAGTTCTAAAAATAACTGAATTGCTTGAATTCATCTCCATTCTTTCCAAACCCACAAATGGCATTTGAGTGTCAAAATAATCGGTCTGATCAATACCCCCCGTATAGCTTTTAAAGAAATCCGGAATACTCTTCCCCCAAACAACTCTACCATAAGCTTTTGGATAAACCGTAAATGAAGGACTTATGCTAATGGCTTTTTGAAATTTTAAGTAGGCGATAGAAGCTGGTCTTTCCATTCCATCAAGTCTGGCTCCATTATTTGTCACCAGTTTATATTCCCCATACAAACTAATTCCTTTTTTGGGATAATAAGCCTTTTCGTGCGAGTCAATCCTTAAAAAGGCATAATACGAGAAAAAGTAATCATCAGTACCCTCCAGTTCAACATCGGGTAAGCTATAATTTGATTTTAGATTATAATATTCTGCTTTGGCTCCAACACCAACCGAATACGATTCCCTTAAAATGGAATGAGTATTCACATCTAATTTATAATAATCTAAATCATAGTTTCCAACTTTTTTGCCATCCTCGAAACCATCAACCTGCCAATCGTTATATTCAGCTTGTATAGTAATACCTGGTTTTAAGCCATTGTCGATTGCATAAGTTGTTACAAACCTTGGATTCTCGGCCAATTTTAAATCAAAAGACAAATGGGACCCGCTTCTCAGTTTATTTCTAAAAGTAGTATTTAATAAAACTCCCGCTTTATTATCAGAATCATATCTTAATCCTACATTAAACCTTTTGGTAGTTCTCTCTTTTACCCTAACCTGAAGCGATTTGGTTTTATTCCCAACTAATTTAAAATCTACATTATCGAAGTATCTACTTCCAAAACTTCGGTTTATTCCTTTCTTTAGCTGATGTAATGAAACTTCTCCTGGGGTATCCAAATTCAATTTACCAGAAAGCAAAGATTTGCTTACCTCGTTTAAACCTTCAAATTCTATATTTTTAACGTAATAGGTTGTGCTATCAACAGGAGGTTTGTATTTTTTTATTTTCTTCTTTTTGAGTTGATATTTCTCTTTCAATTCTTTCAGTTCAGAAATATACTTTCTTCCAATTTCTTCCCCTTTGCGAATTAAAGAATCAGCATCATTAAAGCTCCCTACAGAGTAATTATTTAAATCAGGCTTGATGTACACATCCACAAAATCAATATTCTTCTTGAATTCGTTCAAAGCCATTAAAGAAACAGTTTGATTGATAATGTCAAGAAACGAATTTAATTCCTCCTTTGATTTCGGTCCCGATTGCACATCAACGCCAATTACAATATCGGCTCCCATATCAACAACTTCCTTTACTGGAAAATTATTTACCATTCCTCCATCAACCAGTAATCGTCCATCAATTTCAATCGGTGAAAATACTGTTGGTATAGCCATACTGGCTCTCATGGCTTCTGGAAGATAACCTTTATCAAGAATTACAGCTTCTCCTGTTTCAATATCAGTAGCTACACACACAAATGGTATGGGCAGATTTTTAAAATTACTTACATCATGATAATCTATAGATAATCTTTCAAACAAATTGATTACATTTTGCCCATTAACAATTCCACTTGGCAATTGAATTCCTTTGGGTTTTATAGGAAAAGACAACACATGACGCTCATAATTTTGCTTCTCATGAAATGGTACGTATTTTCTGGAAATTTCATCAGCCAACAGTTTATCCCAATTTTGACTTAGAATCATCTCTTCAATCTGATTGGCCGAGTATCCTATTGCATAGAAACCTCCAATAATACTTCCCATACTTGTTCCAGCAATATAATCAATAGGAATTTCTAATTCATCGATAATTTTTAGTACACCAACATGGGCAAATCCTTTGGCACCACCACCGCTTAGTACCAAACCTATTTTTGGTCTTTTTTTATTTTTAAGAGTATCAGATTTTAGTTTAGCTGATGATATAGAACTCAGAGATATAAGAAGAATTAGTAATAATGAATGTTTCATTCTGATATTTTTGTTCAATTTAATTTTCAATTTTTAAATCTTCTGCAAGTTTCAATACATCCTTCTCTTTCCCATCTTTCACTTTTACTCGAATTGCTCTTAAACCATATACCCCCTGTAAATCTTCCAAGGTATGATACTCAATTTGGTCTTCAAAATAGCCCGCAGATATTAAATACTCCAAATACCTCTGGTATTCAGCTATTTCTTTTTCCTGACTAAAAATTATAGCCAACATGCCTGGTTGAGTTAATCGCTCATTGGTTCCTTTAATTTTGGCCTTATCAATTCTCTTCTTTACAATTTCATATCTAATATTGTAGGCTCCATCTACATCAAACTTTTTCTCATCCTGACGGAATCGAATTGCCAAAGGTTGACTATGAACCAAAATCAATCCCGTAGTATCCATTGGTATTGGCAGAGACTTCTTTAAATTTTCAGCTTTTCTGGCCAGTTCAGCACTTACGATAAGTTGCCACAATCTCAAGTTTTTAAGGTAAATTCTATCAAAATTTAAATTATTAGCTATGCTTTCACCAATATAAATATTGTGCTCAACCCCATCGGTTCTATATTTTTCAAAATAGTGAGGAAACATTGTTTGAGCTTTTTCCTCTTCTTTTTCAAGGTAAGTTGTAACACAATCGTTAATAATACCCAAACTATCCTCGAAATCCTTTCTTCTTTTATATACAATATTTAGATCAGGATCTATATTGTTCTTATAATTTTGGATAGCTATTTTCACCATTTGCCCATTCTCCTCGAAATGCGGAAAAAGAGGTTCTATATCGTGTCGAATAAAATTAAGTACATTCATTTCATCTCCCGAAGATAGTCCTTTCTTAATTCCATCCTTGAAATAATCAATTTTATAAATTAACTGATCATAAATTGGCATTTCCTTAACTTCGTTAACACTTAGCACTACATTACGAACCAAGTCCAACTGCTCTAATAAATCATCCTGAATGGTTTGATTTCTGATAACTGATGAGTGTCGTACATCAATTGCACCATACAAAGGATAAACATGGGGGAATACAATTTCCTCCATCTGAGATGGCTCACCACTTTCTTTTTTCAACAATAGATTAGATGCAGCCCTTGCAAAACGCCACTCAACACTTGGGTGAATAGCTGTACATTCTTCTTTAATTATAGCCTCTATTTTATTTTGAAGTTCTTCACTTGTTCTCTGAATCGCAATAGAGAAAACAGGAATAATATCTTTAATTACACGCAGATTTGAAAATGTAATATCATAGGCTTTATTCGATCCTAATTCCATTACCCCCACCAACTCATCTTCATTATAAAGTGGTACTACAGCTATATTTCTAATCCCTTCATCAAGCAAGGCCTTCTCTACTTGATTTGGATTTTCTCTTTTGGAAAGATCATTAATTAAAACTGGCATACCTTGTATTCCAACTTCTTCATAAATGGTTCCCCTATAATCTTCGCAACTAAAACGGTCTGCACTTAAAAACCCATGCCAAAAGTCTGATGGATTTTCAACATTCCCCTCGTTCATTCCAAATGCAATTATCCCTAATTTTAGGTTGGGCAATTCAAGAAGAGATCTGATATTTTGTTCTAATTGATTAAAATTATTCCTTTTGATGATTGAAGATTTTTCCAACAATTGAGATTTCAGTGAGGAAATCACCTCTATTTGACTCACATCAACATATCTAAATGACAAAAACCCAGAAAATTTGAACTTATCAATCGGTAAAGTTTCCAGCCAAAAATCCATATCTAAAGGATTATTTATCATCTTATGCAACTGATCTTCACTTAGCTCAGGTAAATTACCAGTATAGGTTATATCAATGCATGACTTCTCAACTTCAAGCTTATAATACTTTACCAATTCGTTAAGCTTATCTGTCACTTTATACATAAAAAGATATCCAATGCCTAACTCAAAATTATAATATCTCTTCAGAATCATTGAATAAGCATAAAACAGCATACTAAATGTCTTAAAACACTTATCCTGCTCTTTTTGCTCAACCATTTCAACCACTAAATTTTCATTTCCGTATAATTCCAGATATTTGGGGGTAAAATAAAAGTTCTGGTCATCAAAAGGTGTAGCTGCCACTCCAATTTCTTCACGATACTGAACAGGAGTAAAGAAATACCCCATCAAAATGTGGATTTCATCTTTAAATCTGTTCACATCATTTACATCAAAATCTGCACTTGCTAACTCAGGCTTCTCCTCTACTAGTTTTAGAATAGACTCACCTTGGATATCAAGGCTACCATTTATTTTTTTTTGCTCCTTTAACTTATTAATTAATGGAACAAAACTAAGTGATTTCTTAAATGGAACTTCCTCAATGCTAAGCTTTAACCGATCCAGCTTCATAATATTTAAATTTTTCCCCGATTTTCAAACTACTAATGTAGTTCTTTTTAAACATCTGCAAAAGATAATAAGGTCATTCTGCCAACAATTAAGCTATTTTTAACATCTTCCATTCTAAGATACTAAAATGCGGATAGAATCTCTTTCGAATCCATCCGCATAAGACAAAATCTATTATTTTATTTCTTATTCCAAATATACTTTCAGTTTAGCAATAACAGTTTCAAATTCTCCGATATGCTTTTCAATTAATTCTATATCGAATGATTGAATTGCCAAATCAAGTTCTTTACAATAATTATCGAGTATAACACACGATTTTTTAAAGGCAAAATCTGATATTTTTTTACTAAAATCTTCAATTTCATAGATTATCAAATCGTTTTTGATCTTCTTCCAATCATCAAGAAATCCATTCTCTAATCCATCAATAATTTCAGGTAAATTGGCGATACAATCTCCTGAAAGTTTTACCTCATTTTCAATCACCTGAGCATTTTCAGCATTAAGATATTTAATTTTTAAAAATTTCTTCAATACCGCAAAAACATCTTTTCTAAATACAGGTTTTTGTAAATATTCATCAAAGAGCTTATAAATACGTTCCAACTCATCATTCATTATTGAAGCCGTAAATGCTACCACAGGGATATGATTCCAGTCTGGATTATTACGTATTACTTCAGTAGCATCATAACCATTCATACCTGGCATCCTGATATCCATAAAAACGATATCTGGTGGTTCCATTTCCATGATCTCAATGGCTTTTTCTCCGCTTTCTGCTTCTAAAAATGTCACATTATCAAATTCAATGATTCTCTTCAATACCAAAATATTGAATTTCAAATCATCAACAATTAATATCTTACAAGGTTCAAGAACAAAATCGTTCAGCTCTTTAGCTTTTTGATCTTCTTCTGCAGAAACCTCAGCGATTTTTACATCCTTAAATTTAATGGTAAATTTTGATCCTCTTCCTACCTCACTCTTTAAGCTAATTTCTCCATTTAATTTCTTTAAAAGGCCACCAACAATTGTTAGACCTAAACCAGTTCCTTCATAATACCTGTTGCTTTGTCCACTTTGTTGAGTAAAAGCTTTAAATACATTCTCTTGCTGATCTTCTTTTATACCAATTCCCGTATCTTCTACATTTAAGATTAGATTTATTGAATTTGGGTCAGATGTCTTTACAGCCGAAGCAGAAACATGTATGTATCCTTTTGAAGTAAATTTGATGGCATTGCCTACCAAATTAAATAGGATCTGATAAAACCTCACTTCATCCATGTAAATGTAATGTGGAACAGAATGATCTACACTTATATTGAACGCCAAATTATTTGCTTCCAACTTTTGCTTAAACACTTGCTTTATTTGGTTTATTACAATCTTACACTGCATGGGTTCCAACTCAATATTCATCTTTCCCGATTCGATTTTAGATAAATCAAGAATATCATTGATTAGAGCCAAAAGATTTCTACCACTCGTCATTATGGTATGTAGATAATTCTTATGCTGTTGATTCTCTACATTCGTATGCAGCCATTCACTAAATCCCAAAATGGCATTCATTGGTGTACGAATTTCATGAGATACATTAGCAAGGAATTCCGATTTTGCCTTTGAAGCCTGCTCTGCCTTATTTTTAGCAATATTTAATTGCTTTTCCTTCGCTTTTAACTCTGTCACATTTCTAACAATAACAAGAATTTCAGATGATTTAAGCTTCGCAAATCGTGCTTCGAAATACTGCATTTCATGATGATGGAAACTGCTAAAATTAAATTCAAAATCTCCTTTTACAATACACTCTTCAATGGAAGAAATAAACGAATTACTCAAATCTTCCGATAAGACATCAACTATTGAATTAACATCTGGTCTATTCAATTTGGCAAAAATGCTATCCTCACATCTAGATTTAAAAGATATTACCTGCCCCTCTCTATTCAGCCTTAAAATTTCATCTGGAATCGAATCAATAATTCCTCGATTTTCCTTCTCACTTAATACCAAATCGGTTTGGATTCTATTTCGAAGAAAAGCAGTTGAGATAGTACTACTTACCGTTCTTAACAATTCTAATTCAGATTTTGACCATTTATGATTAGAGTCACACTCATCAAAACCGATAAAGCCAAATATATTTCCAGATTCTATTAATGGTAAAACAATTATTGACTTTATTGCTTGTGGCTCCAAAATAGCCCTAATATCCTCTGGTAATTCCTCAATTTTTTCTGAATAAACAATGCCTTCTTCATTTAATAATCTTTTCCATGAAGGAATCATTTCATATGAAATATTCTGAAGATCCTTAATTTGAGGTGCTATACCATCATTACACCACTCGTAGGTATTGCTGGTTAATAATCCATCAGTACTGTCTTCAAACACATACACTCGACTCACTCCTGTATGTTGACCAATTATCCTGACAGCTTCCTTTGTATTCGATTCAAAATCTGCAATAGAATTATAATTAACTGATATTTCTGTCAGAATTTCCTGCTGTCTTAAATTTCTGGCAATTTCCAACTCATTATTGCGACGCTCAGTTATGTTATGAGCGACTACAATTATTTCATTAAAATGACAATTATTACTTGAAACTACTTCTTCGGTAAGACCTGCAAGAAAGCATCTCTTTAAATCACATTCTTGACACTTATCTTCGGTAAACTGCACATTTACTCTAACCCAAAGAACATTATTTTGACTGGTTTTAATTGGCAAATCATAGTAACTAATACACTTATTTTGAAAAAATTGCCTGGCAAAATATTTAAATACTTTAGACCTATATTCACTTGGAATAAAACTTAAAACATTCTGTCCAATAAGTTCTTCTTTTGATTGCCCCATTATAGTACTGGCAATCTGATTTACAAAAACGACCTCTCCTCTTAAATTGACCTTACAAATAATATCAGTTATACTTTCAACTAAAGTAAAGTATTCCTGCTCTGTTTCTCTTAGTTTTCGGGTCCTCTCCTCAACTAAATACTCCAAATTATTATTGAGTTTCTTTAATTTTTGATTTGATTCATAGAGCTCAAGAGACTTCTCTTCCAACAATTTTTCTGCTTGTTTTCTAGCTTGTTTCTCCCGTTCTATTTTCCGTATCAAAAGATCAGTTTCCTTGCTCATGCTTCTTTCTGAATAGTAAATAATACTTCACTTCTATCTTCAGCCAACAATTGAGTATTTATACTGGCTTTTTCGCTAAAATAATCCAAACATCCCTGAATCAATCCTTCTGCAAAATCCGACATTTTACGTTGAGATGTATAAACCAATTCCAAACAATCCTTAGATCTACCTCTGACTTCTATTTTAGGAAGTTCGGCTTCAGGATAAAGTTTCAAAACCTGCACATGAATCGTATCTTCTACTCGACACAAAAAATCAAATGCATTATTATGTTCTTTTATTAAATCTTTATATATCTTGCCAAAAACCCCAAAAATATAAACCCCATAAGCATAAAATAGTTTTGAAACGGGAAGTTTAGTTTTAGCACTTAATTCCCCTACCAAAGCAAACATTTCTTCATGTGAATAAGTTCCAACCGATGTGTAAATGCCATTACTAGGCAAGTTTGTATTTTCAATTATCTGATCAACAGTTTCATATCCAAACTGTTTCTCTACCATTTCCAAAAACTCACAAAAAACTAATCCTTTCATATGCAGTTAATCAATTTAAGTAGTTAAATGTATTTCCAAAAAATCTACTTTTTAGTAATAATAAAAATGATACGTAAGAACATAAACATGGTTATAATATATGCTTGTTTTTAATAAAAAAAAGTTAGATTAAATTAAACCTTATTCCAAAAGATTTCGTAATAAAAGCTGTCACCTCAATTTGAGGAATTCATAATTGACTACTGAAAATAAAAATTTACTTAATAGCCTATGGAATTTAATATTCCGGGAAAAACCCCGACAGTTTTGGTTGTTGATGACAACCCTAATAACCTTAAGATTGTTGCGCTTACTTTGCGTGAATTAAACTTTAAAATTGTTATTGCTACAAATGGAAAAGATGCATTAGATCTGGTTGAACGAACCAATCCAGATTTGATATTATTGGATGTGATGATGCCAGAAATGGATGGTTTCGAAGTATGTGAAATCTTAAAATCTGAAGAAAAAAATAAAAACCTCCCAATTATATTTCTAACCGCTGTTGGCGAAAAATCGAAAATTGTTAAAGGATTTGAATTGGGTGGCGTAGATTATATTACAAAACCTTTTAATAAGGAAGAATTAATTATACGAATTAAGACTCATCTGGAACTTAAGTTTACCAGAGATGAACTTCAAACCACAACAGATCACCTTAGTGATTTGAATGAACTTAAAGATCGTATGTTTTCCGTGATTGGTCATGACTTACGGGGGCCTCTGGGCAATATTAAAATGACTTTAGAATTATTATCAAAAGGGTTGTTTGAATACAATAGTGATGATTATAAGGAAACCATGTCCACTCTCGTTCAATCCAGCGAAGAAGTTTCAGAATTGCTTGAGAATTTATTGGGCTGGGCTAAATCACAAAGTGGTATTTTAAAGTATCATCCAGAAGAGATTTCCATGGATAGCTTACTTGAAAGTACTTATTTCATGTTTAAAGGAAACCTGACCCACAAGAACATTAGCTTTGAACCAAAAGTACAGGATAACCTAACGGTCAATACTGATTCTTACATGCTTAAAATGATAATTAAGAATGTAATGTCGAATGCCATTAAATTTACTCATGAAGGTGGAAATATAAATATTAGTGCCGAATCTGTTAATGGCGACATTAAAATATCTATAAGTGACAATGGAGTTGGTATTCCAACAGAAGACATCGCTAAACTATTTAATGAAAAAGAACACTTATCCACATATGGCACAAATGGTGAAGCAGGCAGTGGCCTTGGATTAAAGGTAGCCAATAGCTTTGCAACAAAAATGAATGGAAAACTACTAATTGATAGTAAACTTGGTGAAGGAAGTAAAATCACCTTACAATTACCAGTAAATTAAAATAAAACAAATATCAAAAAGCCCCGAGCTACATCTCGGGGCTTTTTATCTATGAAAAAACAGGCCTGTGGCCTAACTGGATAAACAATTTTTCTCTTGAATTATACCTATAACAGTTACAATTAAATAATGGGTGACAAAAGATTTTTTTTTTTGCATATCCATTAATTTGCCAGTTATTTTAAATCCGTACGCATACTGCTTAAATGTCATGCTAAGGCCAGAAAGGTAAAGTAAGCCTGACACTGAGAAGGATGTTCATAAGAAGGTGTTTCTGCTAAAAACAATTGGTATAAACAAAACATTTTACACCGTTCCACTAGAGTAGATTGATATAAAATGTTCTTAAAAGAAAAAACAGGACAAACTTTTCAGTTGTCCTGTTTCTTAAACTGATTTAAAGAACTGTTACTCCATTAGCCTCGTTTTGCTCGCTCCCATTTTACAGATTGATTGCCTTTCATATATCTCCTGAATCCAAGATATACTGACAAATTCATAATAAAGAAGTAATATGGAATGAAAAGTACTTTGACCTTTATTTCTCTGTTTTCCAGAAACCAACCAATTAAGGCTGCCGAATAAAATGCTACTTGACCAAAGAATAATAGTGTATATATATTTTCTGAATTCATTCCCGCATTATAAGCCAATGTAAAATTTAAGGGCAGTATAAATAATAGCAGCAAAGGTGTCAATGTCCACCTTAAAACTCTATGGGAAATATATTGGAATGATAAAGTTCCATATTTAAATGGATTTAGTAATGGAGAAAGTCTAACTACAGATTGTATTCCACCAGCTGATATTCTAACTTTTCTTTTTAATTCTTCTTTTACATTCGCTGAAGCTGTTTCAATTGCATAAGCATTTGGATTATACTGAATGGTATATCCCGACATCGCAACACGCAATGAAATGATAAAATCATCAAGTAAAGTATCTTTCTCAACCTCTTGCCAAAGCTCAGTTCTGATAGCAAACAATTCGCCTGCTGCACCAACCACCGAATACCATTCGGCATCCCATTTTTTTAGAGTCGATTCATATTTCCAATACAAGCCTTCTCCTGCACCTGCAGCTGCATCTGCACCTTTTTGGTAAATACGCTTCTCTCCAGAAACACAACCTACTTTAGGATCTTTAAACAAGTTTACAATTTCCTGAATTGAATCTTCTCCAAGATTGGTATTCCCATCAGAGAAAATAACAATTGGCGTTTTCACAAACTTCATACCACGGTTCATCGCGCCAATTTTACCTCCTCTGGCATCTTCATGATACACCTCAACTCCATCATATTTTCTCAGCAAATCTGGCGTTCCATCATCCGATCCATCGGTTACCCACACATGCTTCACTTTCTCTTTAGGATAATTCAAACTGAAAGAATTTTTCACTTTTTCATCCACATAATCTTTTTCGTTATATGCTGCTACAAACAAGGTAACCTCAGGCTCATAATCTTCATTTCCTGTAAACTTTTTCTTTATGCCAAACAGCCTTCTTAATTTAATAACCAGGAACAATAAAATTCCATATCCCAAATAGGAATAAAAAATAATAAATAAGGCTACCCAAAATAATATCTCTATTGTCTTCATAGTATTTAGTTTGATGTGGTTTTTAACTTCAGAGAATGATTAAACGTAAATCGTCTGCCCAAAAACAAATGACGAGTCAAAGCAAATCTATCACAGATCTCTTCAACAATTATTGGCATAAATATTCCCATAAAAAGAGAAAAGAAAAATACAGGAACGGTATGGTACAATCCTAATTTGTGCATTAAAATACGTGCTCCTGAAGTTCCAAAAGAATGAAATAAATATATCGTATATGCATAACTTCCAATCCATACCAACCACTTTAGTGTAAAATTAATCCGTAAAATAACAATTACTCCTACAAGACCTATTAATAATCCTATTCCACTACTGGCTTCAAGTTGAGTATTAATGATACCATACCATACTAATTGTTGAAAAATAACTCCATCAATTAACATAAATGAACATATCCATATAAAAATCTTGTTCTGAAAGAAACTCTTAAACCTCTGTATTCCGACTCCTAGAACAAAGAAAGGCATCAAGTATAGTCCACCTTTAAATCCAAAATAATTAGGTATTGCTTCGGAAATAAATACATTCCTAAAATAAAGCGCCATTAAACTTAATAAGAATAAAATGATCCAGCCTTTAAAAGAATCTGCCAAATGTAACGTGTCAATTACTGATGTAAGTAAAAAAACAATAAACAAGGCCTGCAAGTACCAATAGAATGTATATGGGAAAATTAATATTCTCCAAATATCAGTAAGTTCATAGGAAAAATTGGTTCCTGGTATAATTGCTTGTAATATGTAGTAAGCTCCACCAACAAATATAAGTGGCAAAAATAATCGTCTAATTTTCTTTAGGTTAAAACCTATCAGATTTCCTGAATTTGCTGGACGAAGTGCATAAACCCAACCAGAAATTACAGTAAAAAGCGGCATGCGTAAGTATTGAAAAGTAAAATAAAAATGTCTCAAAAACGAGTCATCTTCCACCTTCATTCCTCCGTCAGAACCTGAACCTATTACATGACCGATTACCACCAAAATGATGGCCAAACCTCTTAAGGTTTCAATCGAAGTATCTTTCTTTAAAGTAGTAGTCATAAGTCTTTAATTTTCGCTAACTCTTTCCCAAATTTCTTTCTCATGGTTGAATCGTTTCACAACCTTCGCGGGATTGCCAACAGCAACACAAAATGGCGGAATATCTTTTGTTACCACACTGCCTGCCCCAACCTGGCTTCTTTTACCAATGGTTACACCAGCAACAACAACCGAGTTTGCACCTATATGTGCTTCTTCTTCAATAATAGTTGGCTTAATGTCTAAAGGCTGTTGACTAGAGTTTCTACCTCCATCGCTATATCCATGATTAAATCCTGCCACGAAAACATGCTGGCCTAAGCCCGATCCGCTTCCCATTCTAACCGGACCAATAATAACCGAACCTATTCCAACTCTAACTCGATCACCCAACAGTACAGGTCCAGAACCGTTGTTTACGGTGCAAAAGTCTTCAATGGTAGTTAATTTGCCAATTTCAAATCTATTCCATGGAAACACGTCAATTCGGCTACGCCTTCTGATTGTAGATCCCTTTCCTTTTTTGTGAATGAAAGGATTTACAAACCATTTCACCCACAACCTAGGTTTTGGATTTCGTTTGGGAGCAATGCTCCAAAGAACAAATGCTTTGAGCCTGGGATTACTTTTTATCTTTTCAATCATAGCTTCTTATTCATCAAAGTTTCTACAACATCAGCAAATTCAACAGCCTTTGCTTCCCAAGAGTTTTGAGAGGCCATCTGTATGCGATTTTGAATACGTTCATCGCTATCATTATTAATCTCCGATAGCAAACACTTCACAAAGTCTTCCTTATTTTTTGCAACAGAGACTTGCGCCTCAAACTCTGGTAAATGAGCAAATGCATTCATCACAACTGGCACTCCCACTGATAGATATTCATTGATCTTCAAAGGGTAAATATTTTTGTTGATATCATTCATCAAGTATGGAATAATTCCCACATCCGATTTTGCCAGTAATGCTGGAACTTCATCTGGTTGAACTGCAGGAAAAAACTTTACATTCTGATATTTTTCCAATCTCTCCTTTATCTCTTGATTTCTCAGATTTCCAGTAAATTCAAAATCAAAATCCTTTAGATTCCGAACTGCATATTCCACCGTATCAATATCAAATCGATGATCCATACTTCCAATATATCCAACAACTTTGCGTTCCTTATCATTGGATACTACTTGTTTGGCAAATTGATTGAAAAGAGAAAAATCCACTCCATTTTTAACCACAAAACTATTGGAGTTAAATTCCTTTTTATCTTCTTTTAAATAATCCGATGTAACAACAATTCCGTCAACAACAGTAGAAAACTTGCGATCCATTGGGAAAATTCTTTTCCCATGACGGCGAGTACCCATTCCATCATAACAGTAGTAAACATTAAGCTTCTCATCAAGTTTACCCACCATAGATAATCCGTAAAACGGATTATAGGCAGTTACAACAATTGGATCCTTTAAACCCAGATTCTTCAATTTTCTCTTTAATCTTTTGCGATAGAGGAAGGTATTAAACCCAAACAGAATCTTGAAAAGACTATCAATTTTTATAAAGTCAACAGGCAAAACCGGCGGCGAAACCAAATGGTATACATTTTCATTGCCATTGGTAGATATCTGTTCACATGTTGGTTTCAAACCCAGCATTCTCATTATCGGAGCCTTCTGCTTTTTACGCCAAGTATTTACAATATCTTTCCAGGTAAACGGATACTCTACAAAAAGCACATTGTTATCCTTAGCTAAAAGACTCATCAATTGCACGGTAGATTTAGTATACTCGCCATACCAAGTAGTATTGGAAATACAAACAATGGTTTCTCCTTTAAGCATAAGCTTCCTCTTTTAAGGTTAATTCCTTATACAACTTAAGATTTTCTTCAGCCATACGCTTCCAAGAAAAATGACTCGCTCGTTCCATACCTTTTCTGCAAAGCTCATTGCGATAATCATCGTCAATAAGAATTCGTTGCATGGCTTGTGTGATCTCCTCTGGGTTATGAGGATCTACAATACAAGCCGCATCTCCTGCCACTTCCGGCATCGACGATGTATTTGATGTAATAACAGGAACTCCACAAGCCATTCCTTCCAAAATTGGAATTCCAAAACTTTCACGCAAGGATGGATACAAAAACAATTTACATTGATTTATAATTGCTGGCATTTCTATGTTGGGAACATATCCTGTTAAAAATATATTTTCAAACTGCTCTGGATGACCAATTTCGTCAAGCAAGCGTTTTAATTCTGCCTTGTCGTAATCCAACATTACCAACTTGTAAGTTTTTGATGATTGAGTATTAAAATCAGCAAAAGCCTGCAAAACGCCCTTTGTATTCTTCTTAGGATCAGTGTTGCCAAGAAAGAAGAAAAAATCATCAGGCAAATTGTATTTCTCCTTTATGGATTTTAGATATGCCTCATCGGTAACTTTCTTAAAATGCTCTCCTACTCCATTGTATATCGCAGTTAATTTTTCCTTACCAAAACCGAAGAATTTCCCAATCCTTTCTTTCTCATAATTGGATACCGTAACTACTTTTTTGCTTCTTTTTACAACATGAGGTACAACCCACCTACGATACATGTTTCCAAACTTTTGATACCAACTTCCTGCTTTTTTTAGGATACTGATACTCTCAAGGTAAATGATATCATGCAATATAACTACCAAAGGTGTTTTGCCAAAGATAGGCGCTGTGTTACTTGTACAGTGCAACACATCACAACCATATTTTTCTACAGCCCTCGGCAAAGCCCATTGCTCCCAAACCGGATAAGGTCCTCCTTTTAACTCTACAATCTTAAAGTTTTCTGTATCCTGTAGGCATTTGTCCTCATCGGGTTTTACAAATACGATGTATTCATTTTTCTTATCTATTTTCTGTAGATTTCGAATCAACTCCAAAGCCACCATATCCATACCGTGCTTTTTGGTTCGAAACAATCTTTGTCCTTCTATCGCAATTTTCATACGCAATTTATGTTAGTAGTCAGTTTTTAATCATTAAACTTGTTGCCCATGTTGGGTATGTATAAACTTTTTGTTCGCTCCTTTTAACTTGAAAAGAGAAGCAAACATGATAAGAAAAGCCTTAGGCAAGGAAAGAATAGCCAGTAGAGTTTCTTTATTGTAGAATTTACGTGGTATACCAAAAGCGAATGCAGCAATGGTAATTCCACAAACAATCGTCCAGTATAATGGAGTTACAGCAAGCTGAACAGCATTTGGAACAAGCAATTCAATCATCCAATATGCAACTGTCATGATTCCTACCAAGCCCAAAAGTAGAATGCGTGGTGGAGAAATCATTTGGTAAACTTTATCGAAAAAGTCAACATTTCCTTTAAAAATTAAATGGAATAAACCTGATAGTACATATCTGCGAAAATAAATGAACTGTGCAGAAAGCCATCTCTTTCTTTGGTTGGCAAAAGCATCTGATTTCTGGATTTTCTCATCATACACAATTGCATCTGGCAAGTACTCTATTTTCTGCTTGTCTTTCAGCAAACGCAACTCTAATTCTTTATCAAAACCTCCAACAGCATTTACCTGCTTCATAGTACTCTTAAAAAAAGCATAATCGAAAGCCATTCCCGATCCGATTAAAGCTGATGACAAGCCAAGTACACGATGTCCATTGCGGAAAATATTGTTATTTAGCTCTTCACTAACTGCATCTAATATGGCAAAGGAAGTATTTAAATTTTTGGCAACTCTATGACCTTGCACTACTTTGTATCCATTTTCGAAAGCCTCATTGATTCTTTCCAAAACATCTTCTGCCATGATATTATCTGCATCTAAAATGCAAGCAATTTCATAATTGTCACCCAATACTTCCATAGCTTTATTTAAAGCCTTTGATTTTGTACTTTTTTCAAAACTAACCTCAATTACTTTTATTGGTAAATCATTCAGTTTCTGTAAAGTTTCTGATTGAAAAGAATCGGCAATCACCACAACATCGAATTGTTCCTGTTTATAAGATTGAAGCAAAGCCTGTTTTGCTACATCTACAATCACAGCATCTTCTTTATATCCAGGAATCAAAACTGCTGTTTTTCTTTGCCTGATATCTTTTTTCCTATTTGGTTTGTACTTTATCAATGAAGCTAGAGCAAAAATTAGAATATAGATTGCTCCAAATCCAAAATAGATTAAAAGAATGTATTCAATGATGTGTATAATATCAGTAAGTATAGTCATATGAGTAATAATTTTAAATTAGTAGTTCAAATCATTATAACGCTGGATTATCATGTATTCCTTTATAATGATAGACATTCCAAAACATGGCTTTGTAAAATGACCTTAACAAATCAAATCGAGTGGCAAGTAGATACTTTAAAGTATTCTTGGGAACAGTAATTAAAGTCAGATAGATTAAATTGAAAAGTAAAATCCATCCTTTTGAATTTCTTCGTGCATAAATAATTCTATTTCTTGAGATATAGTAAATCTTTAAAGGACTTTCTTTTCCTGTAGATATCGATTCCTTATGAAATACCAATGATTTTGGCTGATAGTAAACTTTATAACCTGCTTTTTTTACCCTGGCACACCAATCATGTTCCTCATAATAAAGAAAAAACACTTCTGTCATCATGCCAACTTCCTCAATCACTTTTCTAGGTACTATCATCGCAGCACCGTGAATACTATAGGTAAATCCCGGATCATCAAACTGTCCATTGTCCACTTTTCTAAAACCAATTAAATGCTGACGCATGGTAAATGGATTCATAGGAGTATAACCTGCATATTGAATGGTATCTGGCGTATGGTGAAATCGAATTTTGGGGCTCATCATCCCAATACTTTTATCTTCCTGAAATTTCTCAATCATAGGTTCTAGAAAGTCAGGTTCTACTTCTGTATCATTATTAATAAACAACAAATACTCTCCTGTTGATTTTCTAACTCCTAAATTGTTACCTCCTGCAAAACCAAGGTTTTTCTCCGATTTGATAAAAATAATCTCTGGATAATTATTCACAATAGGTGCAGGATCCTCAGTAGGTGAAGCATTATCCACAACAATTACTTCATAATTAGGATAAGTCACCTCCTTTAGGCTTTGTAAAAAGTCACAGGTAACTTGTGCCTGATTATAATTTACGGTGATTATAGAAACTTTTGGATATTCTTTCATAATTGTTGACATTCAGATGAATTTTCTACTTCCTTATCGAATTTTTCTGCCATAAATAAAAAAGCCATTGATGCATACACAAGTGGTCCTGTTGGCAATTGTCCCAACACTGCATTTCCATACGAGGCAACCATAATTCCCCAAATTCCTGCAACCAATGCACTCATCTGTGCCTTGACCCAAGGGTCTTTCAACCTAAAGAAAATAACATATGAACTTTTCAGGACAATAAACAAGAGAATAAACAGGTGCAAAAACAAACCTACAATTCCTTGTTCCACCCATATCATAACGTACCAGCTATCGGTTGGAACTTGAGCTGCCAATGATCCCGGAGCATATTTTTTTGCTGCGCCAGTTGTGGACCCTAGTCCTGTACCAATAGGACGAGAAGCCATATAATTCTTTAATTTACGCTGATTTTCTAAACGAACCTGCAATGATTTATCTTCCGGATTAAAAGCCGTTCGCATGCGGTTTATGGTATAATTTCCATTCCCAATTGTGGTGTACTTAAAAAACACCAAAACCGAAATTCCAAGGATAGCACCTGCTACCATCACCTTTACATTTTTCCGCAAAACAGTATACAGGCCGAATCCCATAATTGGTACCGCAATTGCACCTCTGGTTCCGGAAATCATCATACCAAACAAAGCCAAACCTCCTGCTACAGCATACAACAATCTGGTTTTCTTTGATTTCTTTTCATTTAATGCCAAAATTGAAAAGATAACACCAGCATGTCCTTGCGAGCCTCCAAACTGACCTGCATCTGTAAAAAAGGAGAATACCCGCAACTTGCCAAATAAAAGATGGGTATCACTTCCCGGTCCATTTAACCACGCTTGTTCCCAAGGATCCAGACCAATGTTCTTTTGTACTATTCCTTTAATCGAGGCAAAAATGGCCAACACTGCCCAAATCTTAAAAAAACGATCCAAGTCTTTAATTTTATCAAATAAGATAAAAACCAGTGGAATAATTAAAAACATATAAAGACCTATTCCACGCATGGATTGAAACCAAAGTGGACGAGCCGTTGCCATTGGATTAAATAATTGAAAAACAATCCAACCAAACCAAATAATGGCTAAAGTAAACAATGGGTTCTTTGCTTTTTCCCAATGAACATCCTTGAAAAAGGATTGAAAAAAGAGGACAAGTAAAGCAAGAAACAAATGAAAATCAATTATCATTCCATAAGGAATTCCTTTTACGTAACGAGCAAATCCAAGAATGAAATAATTGAGAATAAACATCCCAATAAGTGCTATTTTGGGATTTAAGCAGATGAAATAGATATAAGTTAAAACCAGTGGTATTACAATTATGCCAACTCCGTTCACTATACCCCCACTTGCCAAATATCCCATTCCTAACAATGAAATTATCATCAAGAAAAAAGGAATCGGCTTAGCTAATAAACTAGCCCCTTTTTCCTCCATAAATGGGTGATATTTCATTGTTTTACTCATAGACTATTTATCTCATTAAGAATTTAAAGAAGATCTTAAATAAGCAATCGATCTTTTCTTTTCTGTATCGAGTATTTTATTAACTCTACCAAAGTCAATTTTTTCCTGTAGCTTTAGCTCTATCGAATCATCAATCTCAGTAATCAATCGATCCTCCAAACCAAAAATCTTAAGCAATGTGGTAAAACGCGACATTCCTCTTTTCTTGTTTCCCAAGGCAAAGAATGGTTTATTGAAAATGATACAAAATACAGTACCATGAAACGAATCTGTGATAACAAACTCAGCATCCATAAAGCCTTTTATCCATTCTGTTACTTTTGGACATATACATTGATCCAGTTCTTTTTTTCCGACATTTCTAAAGAAATTCTTTGGCATGGTAGAAAAAGACTCAAATCCCAATTGTTTTTCAACCATTTCAACCATCTTAAGAACCCTTTGGTTTCTATCTAGAATATAGGTAAGAAGCTTTTTATTACGCATTGGTAAATTATCGTTTTCAACCAATTGTATATATTCCTCTTTCTCAACCAACATGGTTGGATCCAAAAATTGATCAGCTTTGATATTGAAGTACTTTTCGCACAAATCGATGCCAGATAACTCACGAACCCCAACAGCTTCAAATTGTTCAATTAATTTTTTACAGGCTGCTGTTTCTTTATTCGAATATTCCCAAGAATCAACACCAAATGAGGCAGCATAAGAGATTTTCTTGGAACCTTCATTTTGGGGTAAAAAACCTAAATAATGATTTGCTATGTCCGGAGAATACTTTGGTCTCCACACCTGATCACTTCCAACTACCCATGCATCAAACTTTTGCTCTTGCAAAGTCTTAAAATCCTTCTCTGAATTTAAGTAATTGGTTAATTCAATATGCTCATCAATAAATTTACGGGTATGTTGCGCAATGAGGGTAGCCTCCTTCTTTGTAGGCCAAGTTCTCACAACAACTTTCTTCCCAAAACAATATCTTTGCACAAATCTCTTTCCGAATGATAGGGTTTTAAACATCCAGGACTCTCCTTTCGAGGTTCTATTTACCGTTAGCACCTTGTGTCCCATTTTCTTCAAGACAGATTGCATTGCGTAGGCTTGCAAAATACCTCCATAATTGGAATTAAATGGTAATGTTACGATTCCTATCTTCATGTTATTATTGATTAATTAAATTCTTAACTACTTATAAGTCTAAACCAATTTAGCAGGCATTTTACCTTTAAGTTTTGCCAACACTTTTTGTACTGGACTATAAATCAAATTCCTTTCGTATTCATTCATCGACATTTTCCAAAAAACAGGCAGATAAACAGCTACAAAACAAACTATTCCAACTGCAAGTTTTAGCAATGAATCTAACTCAACCCATCTTAATATTACAAAGACTAGCAGACTAAGAATAAAGGGAGCGAGAGCCATTCTGCCAATTTCTTTCCAAAAACGTGGGATATCAATTTTCTCTTTTTTATAGTAGTAGATATTCATCCCAATCCATTGACCTAATATCATTCCAATAGCAATTGCAACAGCACTACCAATTCCTTGGAACTTGTCAACAAGAATCAATTGTAACACCACACTAAACGAAGCTAATCCCAAATAAAAAAGTGATCGAAATTTTACTTTGTTGCGTGCCAATAGAATGGTAATTCCAATATTTTGGATTAAAGGAACAGTTAACGGAACAATTAGAAGAAGTGCAATAATATAGGTTTGAGCATAATCGGCACCGGCCCAAATAATCACAAACTGCTGACCAAATAAAACAAATCCACACAGAATTAAGGACAATATTATAAACTGAATGCGACCAGTACGAATGAACAAATCGGATATTTCCTTTTCGGATGATTGCTTGGTAGCCATAGCTGTTACCTTAGGCAAAAATACTCCAGGAATAGCTGTTGAGAAGTTACGATACATTTGCTGTAATTGAATGGCTACAGCGAAAACTGCAACTGCCGCCGTACCTACTTTGGCTCCCAAAATCAATTGTCCTGAGCTCCAATACAAGCGATCTACAATTACACCCAGGAAAATAAAAAATGAATACCCGGCAATTTCTTTAAACAAATCTTTTTGAAAGCCTTTAAAGCGTACTTTAATTTTAATTCCATATCTACAGTAGCAGAAATTGGAAACCTGGATAATTACATTTAATACAGTCATCAAAGCAACCATACCAATTGCTCTATAGCCCATCATCAATAACAATATCATTATTGATGTGTTAAAAACAATGTATCCTATTCGTAAAACTCGTTGAAAAACAAACTTTTCGTATGCAGTAATAATTGAATTAAAAATGGTTAACGGAAAAGTAATTCCTAAATTAAAGGTCATCAGCAAAATCATCACTTCAACCTTGTATAACTCTTCCGAAGTTAGGCTATCTCCATAAAAAAAATCGACATTAAAATAAAGGGCAATACCTAATGCTACAGCTATTAGCCCAATTGCCGAATAAACCAAAACAAACATTCCATACATGGAATTTAATTCCTTGAGTTTTCCTTCAGCTCTAAATTTGGCAGTATATCTTACAATGGTATTTCCCAATCCAAAATCCAGCACAGTTAAATAAGCCATTATTGAAGCCACAATTGCATACAAACCATACTCGCTCTGCCCCATCATGCGCAACATGTATGGAGTATAGAACAATGCAACCAGATTACTCAAACCAAGTATTCCATAGGAAAGTAGCGCTCCTGCTTTTAACTGATTTACCTGCATAGCCTTAATTATTTTAATTTTTTTGAATAAATCTGAAAAGAGATCACTTTCTTTATGAACCTTCTAATTAAAGATCTTTCTCCTGGAATTTCACCTATCATTTTCTCCATCTCATCCAACTCTACTCCATTCAGAATTACTCCTTGTTTTAAGTGCTGTGTCTGTTTTTCTAATTTTACCAATGCATTTTTATCGGCACTACTCCAACTGCGATTAGCTCTAACGGTAAGCAATGCAAGGTCTGCGTCCGAGAATAATTTTACTGGATAGTTATTTAAATTTATTGATGGAATTTCAACCAATACAAGATCGTATGTAGACAATTCCACATTTTTATTTTTTACAAGATTACTAACCGAAGTACATTTTAAAGTTTCACCATCTGCATCAAAAACAAGCTGTTCTATCTCAGAATCTTCGTTATTTTCCTTATGATTTATCAACAAACACTTGAACCCTTTAGTTTTCATGTGTTCCAATAAAAAATTACCTAAACAGGTCTTCCCTTCACCATCTTGAGTACTATAAATAATTGCTTTTATTGGCCCTTTACTTTCAATACCGTTTACCAGATTAAAAATTCCCTGAAAAAGTTTGTTTACTGACAATCGCTTTAATTCCGCATAATCACGTCTACGGGCTTTCTTAAGCATATTAGGAAAAGTAGAAATCACACTAAGCTTGGTTAACTTCTGTGCATTGGCAACATTGCGAATATTTGGATTTAAAAAATCAAGAGCTATTATCACAAAAGCAGGAATGATAAATCCAATCACCATACCTATCAACAATAGTATTTTACGTTTGCTCGGTTCTGATTTCAATGGAAAGTTTGGTTCTTCAGAAACCTTTAAGTTGGTGTTCAACTCCAAATTTTGTTGTTTCAATTTCGCAACGTTCAAACTATGCAAAATGGAAAGGTACTCTTTCTCAGCAATATCAATTTTTCGCTCTAACCTCTTCATTGTTGCTCCTTTGGGAGCATATTCCTTCACCAATCTTTCAAATTCCTTGTTTTTTTCATCGCCCACCAACATTTTTGCACGAGTCGATTCATAAGCAACCACATTAACCAACCATTGATCAAGAACTGATGTGGAATTAATTCCACCAACTGAATTATCGATAAAGTATGCTTGATTGATTGAATTTCTTAATTTTTCCTGAAGCTCAAACGACTTTGCTCTCATTACAGCAATTTCATCCTGATAGTGCGTATCCGTTATGGTGTCGAACTCCGCCTGATAATCCTTTACTGAAATTTCGATATTAAGCTCAGCTATTTGATTACGAAGTTTGATAATTTCAGCATTATTCAACTCTTTCTTTTGTTGCACTGTTAATTTGTCTTCCAGTACTTTCAAAACAGCCTCTGAAGCCTTCAACTCCATTTTCAACTCATTATAATAGGCAGAAAATCGCTCTTTCTGAATAGTAATATGTTCTGATTGCTCGTAGTAGTTGATAATATTATTCTGTTTATTAAATTTCAGCAATTGATCTTCCGACTTATCTAACTTAACTTGTGCATCATCTAGTTGATTTTGAAAATATTTTAAGATTGCATCCGATTGAACTAGCTTGATGGCAGAGTATTTTTCGACAAAAACTTCATTAAAAATCTGTAATGTTTGTTTACAAATTCCAGGATCATTGGATTTGTAGGTGATCTCAATCATGTCACTCGAGTAAAGGCGTCTCACCTTTAGTTTCGAAAGAATTTTTTCAAAGCTATAAACCGGATGATTCAAATAAGATAATTCGTAAATAAAATTCTCAAAATCTTTATTCTTATAGCTTAAGAAATTCTTGTAGGTTTCTTCATAATTTCCTTCAACCACCAATTGAGACACTTCATCAGGTACAATTCGTTTAAGATTCGAATACGATTCTCTGGATATAATTTCCTTTGTTGGTTTTTCAAGAAGCATGTGATGAACAAACAAACGAAGACCAACTTCTTCTGCAGTTCCCCTTGAGTTGATGACATTGATAAGATTATCGAAAGCAGTTATCGTAGATTGCCTGTCCACCTTTGAACTTTCCAATGAGGTTAAATTGGCACCTGTTGCTATTCCTGTGTATATTTTGGTACGAGATGTATAAACCTTAGGCTCATCCTTTGTTAAATGAAATATCAAAGCAAATAACATTACCGGACCTAAAATTAGAATCAAGTAATGTTTTAACAGCAGTCGTATGAAGTATATAATGTTCAAAATATCTAATTTAAATTCAATTTAATACCAATGGTTTCTTGCAACAGGTGAATGGCTACAGTAAATTCTATTCTTATTTCCTCGCATTCCAAACGTAGATTTAACAACTGACTTTTCTGTTTTGAATAATCAGCCAATGGAATTTTTCCATTTTTATAATTGATTTCAGCATCTGCCATCTGCATCTTCATTGTTTCCAACTCTGATGTTTTAATAATCAATTTGGCATGCGCTCTCAGCAAATTCCCATATTGTGTAACTACCAATTTTCTAAGTTCAGAGACTACTTTATCTTTCTGATACTGCAGCTTCATCTTCTCACTTATGGCAACCTCACGATCAACATTATCAAAAATTGAGCTGAAAGGTATTTTTAAAGATAATCCAACACTGTACCTCTGTTGTTTTGCATTGGTAGTTCCTGTAGATTCATCTCCCAATGATTCATTAATTATGAGATTATCAAACATCCCATATTTAGCAGAACCTGTAACACTAAAGTAAGACAGCCAATCTTTCTTTTCTGATTTTATTTTCAAATCCTGAATTAAAATATCAGCATCTATCATTTTGAGTAATGGAGAATGTATTACAGCTGAATCAAGCAATTGACCTAATGGAATAATCTTGGTTTTTAAATTATGCAAGTTCAATTCTTTATCAATTACCTCAGAAACTTGAGCCTTACCAATAATTGATACACTCATAATCAAAAGGAAAAATGATATTCTTGTAATATATCCTCTCATTAAGATAAATTTTAGACATTCTCTTTCTGAAATACTGCAGGAATGGTTCTTAGAATGATCCACATATCCTTCCAGAAAGAATATTTACTGTTAGCAATTTCAACATATTTATTATCCAAACCTTTTCTCTCTTCAGGTGACATCTTTGAAGTCTTACCACGAGCTTCAACCTGCCACAAACCTGTAATTCCTGCAGGACCGTTAAATCGATCCGTCCATTCGTCAGTTGTTAACATTTCTGCTTCGTACAAAGGCAAAGGTCGGTTACCTACAATCGACATGTCACCACGAATCACATTGATTAACTGTGGCAATTCGTCAATACTTAATTTTCTAATGATATGCCCCACTTTGGTAATTCTAGGGTCATTTTCGAATTTCACAAAAGCTTTGTCTTGTTTTTGTTTTTGGCGCTGGATATGAGTATTCTCTTCTACCTCCTCTTCATCACCAAACAAAATGGTTGATCCCTGAGCAGCACTGTTTTCTTCTATAACTTCTGCCAGTTCAGGTTCAGTCTCCTCTGATTGATACTGATTTAAATGCTCCAACTCCTTTAATCGCTTATCTGCATCAGGATACATCGAACGTAATTTTAAGAAATTAAATATTCTATAACCAGTACCTACTCTTTTAGATATGTAATAAACCTTTCCACTGGATTCCAAACGAATAGCAGCAACAAACACAAGCAACAATGGCGAAAGTGCTATTAATGCCAAGCTTGCAAAAACAATATCAAAACACCTTTTAAAGAATGGTGTTGTGTAAACTTTTACATCTTTATTCTCTTGAATCTTATTAAACTTCATGTGCACCTGTAGCACCTTGAGAAAATTCACACGATTTAAAATCGTTTCTGCCTCAATCGGTTTTGCATAAACATCGCTGATTTTTTGCTCAATTGCACGCTTTATAATTTCAGGTTCTTTCTCGGCAACAAGCAACAAATATGGAATGGATCTTTTTTCATCATACTTCTCAACAAATACAGTATGAAAATCCAAACCATTTCTTCCTGGCAAATCTAATTCGCTAATTACGCCATCTACTCTTTCATTATTTTCAATCCACTCCGATGCTTGCAATGGATTTGCATGATGTATTAGCTTAACCTTCCCGTTCAACTCCTTAAAACTGGACAGAACAGACTCGTCGGAACCAATGTACATCAGTTTCATTTGTCGGTTTGTAGCATTCATGGTAATGTTATTTAATCAAACGTTCTATTCTTATCATTAATTCTTCAGGATTAAAAGGCTTCATGATGTAGTCTTCTGCCCCTAGTTTTAAACACTCAACACGAACATTACTACTCTCCTGACTACTAAGAACAATAATTGGAATATCATTAAAATATCCACTCTCTTTAATACGCTTGATTAATTCGATACCATCCATATTAGGCATCTGAAGATCGGTTAAAATAATATCAGGAATATTACCAGACTGCAACCATGAGATAGCCTGTAACCCGTCATTTTTAGTAGTTACCTCGAACGAGGTTTGTAAGAAACGAACCATTAGCTGGCTCATCGAAGGTTTATCGTCTACAACTAGAATTTTTTTCATAAATAAATTTAATGCGCTCATATAATAGAGCAATAATCGATTCAAATAGTATAGTCTTTGGGCATTCACACTTAAAGTGTAAACTATCAGTACCGATTTACGCACACAGTCTAATTTTGTTTCTTTTTCAGCCCATAGAATACGATTCTCCTATCGAACAATAGAATATTAAGAATGATTATAAACAAAAATATCCCACAAAAAATTTGAGTTAAAAATCATTCATTCAAGAGTTAATAATCGACAAATACTATCCATTGAGTCGAATTTTTAGTCAATTAATAAAACAACAAGATTTCACCTCTCTAAATGCCTTAAACATGAAACAACGACATATAAAAACATAATCATTTCTACCACTAACCTACAAGCCAAACCAAAAACTATACAATAATTTTATTGACATGATCATTAAAATACCGTAAATTGTATATCCCTTAACTTATTAATAGAACTTTAAAGCGTAGGAAATATGAATAATGATTTAACCCACACCAACGAAAGGTTTAGCATTTTAAGTAATTCAAGTGATTTTTTAAATATCATCTTGAATAATATCAGTTCATGTGTTATGCTTTTAGACAATGAACTTAAACTTAGAGCATTTAACGATCCATTAACTACTATTTTTTCAAATAAGAAAAATCAGGAACTACTTTATCGTAAATGTGGTGAAGTATTGGGCTGTGCATATCAAATCGAAGAAGATAGTCCTTGTGGTTCTACCTCAAAATGTAATACTTGCGAAATAAGAATATCAGCTCTTCTATCGTATGTTGAAAACAGACCTGTGTACAACGAAAACCTTATTAAATCTTTTGTAGACTTTGAAGGAAACAGAGAAGACAAACATCTTCAGTTCTCTACTCGTTTATTCAAATATCGAGATGAAAATTATATTGTTGCCATAATCGATGACATAACAGAGTTAAAAACTCTACAAAAAGTAAAGCAAGAATTCTTGCATTAATTCAAATAATCGTTTGTAACGAATACTATGAGGGTGTCTAAAATTAAGGCACCCTCTTTTATTACAGCACAATTTATATCAAAACAACAGCTCCTCAGGCAATTTCAGATTTAACAAAAATTTGAATATTTGCATAAGCTTTGTAAATTTGATCTGTCACAAATAAACCACTTAAATTTTACGCTCTTAGCCCATACAATCCATTGCAAACCTATTGAGAAAACCATGATAAAAAAACTGTTCCTAAACGATAAAATAATTCTTAGCCTAATTCTTTTTAATGCGATCCTGTTATTTATAAGTGGTTTTACTCTTTCTCAGTTTCATACATTTTTTATTCACACCCTGGATAATATCATTACAGGATTGTTTTTAGTTGAATTGGGTATAAAACTTAACGAATATGGTTTAAGAGGTTATTTTTCTTCCAATTGGAACAAGTTAGACTTTGTATTGGTGATTCTCTCAATCCCTGCATTTGTTACCTACATTTTTCATGCACATGATTCAGATATCAGCTTCCTGCTGGTATTTCGATTAATGAGGGTTTTTAAATCATTCCGATTTTTAAAGTTTATTCCAGGTGTCGATCAATTATTCAAAGACATCAAGCGAGCCTTAAAGGCCTCAGTTATTGTACTAATAGGATTTGCCATTTATATTTTCATTATTGGCGTATTTTCCTTTTACCTGTTTGAAGCAAGCGCTCCACAATACTTTAAGAATCCATTGATATCTCTTTACTCTATATTTAAGATTTTTACCGTAGAAGGATGGTTTGAAATACCCGAAGAAATAACACAAGGCTACTCTCCTACGGCAGCCTTTTTCACCTATTTCTACTTCATTTTTATTCTTCTTACAGGAGGTATATTTGGTCTGTCCTTAGTAAACTCCATTTTTGTAGATGCAATGGTGAGCGATAATAACGACGAACTAGAGAAGAAAATTGACAATTTGGAAAAAAAGATAGATGTGTTGCTAAAGCAAAATGAATCTCATAATGGCATTCCAAAACCAAATGAAATTATAGGTCGTGAAAATTAATTTCTTGAAGAAGCCTAAGAAATAATTCATACCTACAATGGATATGAAATTCGTAAACCTATAGATTATATCTATTTAATCCACTTTTATTTTTCGTTTACTACTTAGTAACAATCACGGATTATACAAATCCGGATTAAAGAAATCCAAGATTGATTTGATCATCTCGATTTTAACATTGGCTTTTTTGTGTTCGGAATCCAAGTCGGTAGTGTGTAGGTAAGCACTTAGGGCTTCGGGTAGGTTCCCCATTTGATGGTACAATTCACCAATTTGAAACTGAGCCTCAATATTCTTAGCATCAAGTTCCAATACAGATTTGTATTTTTCTATTGCTGCTTCAATTTTTTCTACTTTAGCCAATTCTGCAGCTTCCACCATTAATTTTTCCACTTCCTTACTCATGATGTAATCCTTTACCTAATGGATAAAATCTCAATTTAATTTTGAGCAAATGTAAGCATTAGCCTTTACCAATCAAAGCATGTAGCAAGAAGTATGTGCAGTTTATTAAACATTACAGGATATTCTTCAATCTCCCAAATGCATTGAATTGATCTTCAAGCCTACTGAATTGATCTAAGCACCCACTGAATGATGTTTCAAGGCTACTGAAACGATCTCACCATCTATTGAATAAGGATTAAAGGCCATTGAATGAATCTCACAGGGCGTTTAATCCCCCTCAACACCTATTGAATCAGACACACACTCTACTGAAACGCCATCATTGCCTATTGAATTAAAATCACAGTCCACTGAAAGGAAATCAGCTCCTTAATAATGAAACTCTCATAGCAATGAACCAATCACAAGCCCTATTGAACCAAACATAGTGCTTACTGAAGCATCCACTGTGTGCATTGAACGATTCTTTCAGTCTACCGAAAAAGACAACGCCTTCTCTGAATCATCCTCGCAGTGCTCTGAATAAAACTTACCATCTGTTGATTTAGTCTCGATGCATTCCGACCCAAACTCTCATTAAAGTCATAAGATCTCCATTTCCATAAATTGTACTATCGAGTCTATTTTGTAAGTTTGTACATTGAAATAAATCAAGCAAAATAATAATGGCAAAACAACATTGGAAACCGGGAACCATGGTTTATCCTATACCAGCTGTAATGGTTAGTTGCGGATCGAAACCTGAAGATTACAACATCATAACAATTGCCTGGACAGGAACCATTTGCAGCGATCCTGCAATGTGTTACATTTCGGTGCGTAAGAACAGACACTCTTACGATATCATTAAAGAATCGGGAGAATTTGTAATCAATTTAACAACCAAAAACCTGGCCTATGCTACCGATTGGTGTGGAGTTAAATCGGGAAAGGATTACAATAAGTTTGAAGAAATGAATCTTACTCCTGCTCCATCGAAAGAAATATCGGCACCTATTATTGAAGAATCGCCATTGAGCATTGAGTGTAAAGTGAAAAACATTGTAGAATTGGGTTCACACGATATGTTTATTGCCGAGGTAGTAAATGTGCAGGCCGATGAAAAATACATAAACGAGAAAACCGGAAAGTTCTTGCTTAGCAAAGCTCGTCCTATTGCCTACTCGCATGGTTATTACTTTGAGCTGGGTAAACTGATTGGACAATTCGGACACTCAGTCATGAAAAAGAAAACCAGAGAAATGAAAGGCAAAAAGGGAAAGGCTAGAAAGGCCTAAGGAGAAAGTATAAAATACAGATCTTTATTTTATCTATATCTTGTAAAGACAGCATTAATGCTGTCTCTACAACAATTACAAGTTGTAAATCCGAGGCTGTGCCATGGATCTATCCCCCGGAGTATTATGCTAGTCCAACAGCATAATGATCTATAAACATGATATACAAAAATACCGGCCTTTTGAGCCGGTATTTTTAGTTTATATCGTTTCGAATTATCTGATTCTATCCATTGAGCGAATCATTGCTTCGTCTTTTCCAATGCTTCTTAATGCCAAGTAACTTAGGATTAAAGCTACCAATGGAAATGCATTGATAATACTATAATTGGCAATTGCATTCAATTCACCTGCCTGACTGTTGATGCTGTAATAAATTAATCCCATTGCACCCAACATACAAACCATATTAAAAATGGTAAGGCGAATTTGAATCATTCTCTTTTTAAACAAGAAAATGGTAATTAAACTAACCAGCGCAATAACCGATAGTAAAATTGCTACTGGGTATGCAATAAATATTGCAGGAGCACCTTCGGCAATTGCAGGAATTCCCCTGTACAAAAACTCATAAGTTTGACCTGCAGTATCAATAAGTTCAGCCAATGGGAAAAAGAACATGATCCCAATTAAAATAAAGCTTCCCAACAAGTATAAAGATTGTATTCTTTGTATCATAGTTATTAATTTTTGTACAAATTTAATTTTAAATTAAAAAGCAGCAAACTTTCATTTGCTGCTTTTAACCATCATTACTTAACACTAACTAATCACACTTAAAAATTGCTTTTGAATGAATTCCCCTAAAACTCTTCAAAACTAAACCCTTAAGCTTTCACGGTAAGTTAAGGCCCGTAAAATTTAAGTAGGTTTACCATTAACCTTTTCTCTTTAACGACATGTAGTCGACATAATATATTACTTTCAGCGACAAACTATTAAACTGAGTCGCATCAAATGTCTCTTTTAAATTATTCACAAAGCGATGTGCTACCTGATCGCCACTATCAAAAATTGAATTTTTCCAAACCACTGCCAATTCACTACCCGGAGCAAACCTCCATGAGTAAACCATATCAATATTAAAACTATTGAAGTTGATATCGTGATTTTCGTTATAATTGGATTCGGCAAGTCTACCATTATCCTTAAGCGTATAAAAGTTTTCATACTCAGCCTTAGCCCAATAGTGCCTTGCCCTGAAACTTAAGGAACTTTTTTTATTGAAAATAAAATTGGCACTTAACCTATTTTCCAAATAGGAAGTATTTCTTTCACCAATATATACTGTAGTTAAGCCATTGTTTTCCTCACTACTTGCATACCCCTGTTCATTTAGCTGCCTATCCCACTCCAGCTTATAATTCATGGTAAATCGATCGCTAAAGCGATATCTTGGTTCTATTTCCAGTGAAAAGGTTTTTAAATTGTCGGTAGAAAGTCGTTTGCCAAAATCACCTCTAATATCAATAGCAAATGCCTTTCTATAATCCGACGACACCCATGCGCCAATAAATGCAGAAGAGCCTTTTCTAAGTTTCATTCCTTCCACTCTTGGTTCATTATAATCATATTGATGAAGAGGTCTGAAATTACCATAAACTCCTAATGCAGTATGATCCTTAAACTTTAAACGAGTATTGTAAAATATGGTAAAACGAGCAAATCGTTTAGGTTCATACCTGGTTTCGTGATGAAAACGAATATTTGCAGATCGTGTCAGCAAGTTCCCCTTAGGCTCATGATTGGCATAAAAAAAATTCAGGTTATTATTGATTTGGTTGTTGCGAAACAAGAAGCCCATATCATTGGGATTATAATCATCAGATATCATTCGATGATAAAAGTTCCAATTAAATTTCCCACTAATTTTCCCAAACGACACTTCATGATAATGACCATTCTGATCGGAATCATCATCAATCATTCTTTTGGAAATAATTCCCTTTGCCTTCAACCTATGGGATCTTTTTGCGTTTTTGAACACAAACTCAGTTCCAGCTACATTAGCCATATAATCAATTTCGGGCACATATCTATTGGTATTAAAGAAACTCACATAGGACTCATTCTTTAAGCTTTTATCTACAACGAGCATATTATAATTGGAAAACGGTTGAGTTTTAAACTTTCTGCTATCCCCGCTTATGGTATCCGTAATTGTTGCATAAGTATTTTTTGTCATTGCATTTAAAATACCAATTCCCAAACCTTTTGCATTTCTACCTGAAACTTTTGTTGCATTAATGATCTTGGATTCAATCGGGTTTTCACTTACAGTCTCATGATCTCCCAAATCATCCCAGGCTGCTGATTTATTCATAGGTCTGCCACCAATTCTACGGGAGTAAAAAATATCTCCGCGATTAAAAAGCTCCTTGGCTTCGGTAAAAAACTGTCTTTTTTCGTCAAATTTGGTTTCATAAGGAGAAAGGTTCAAAACCTCATCATCCGATTGCACCTGACCAAAATCAGGAATCAACATCATATCCAGTGTATAACTTTCGTTGATTCCATATTTCAAATCCATCCCACCACGATAGTTATTCTCCCATTTTGAATCATCGGAAGATTTATCCAAATAAGTTGAAAAATAAGGTGTAAATGACAAACGAACCGGAGGATTTACATTCTCAATCCCCTTTAAGACACCACTTTGATTGATCCATCCATCTTCTTCCTTATCTACAAAATTCCAGGTCACCTTCTCACGAACTTTTTGTACATTTCTTATAACATTCACGCCCCAAAGCTGTACTTCTTTTTTAGGAAAACGCAATGCAGAGTAGGGAATTTCCAGCTCGGCACTCCACCCAATACCATTAATTTCAGTAGCACTATTCCAAACCCCATCCCAACTTGAATCTTCACGGTTATTCACCACTTTAGCATCCCATTGCACACCAGCAGGGGTTACTGCAAATTCAAATGCATCCAAACCGTTGTTGAACGGATCTATCAGCAGCAATAAGAAATCAGTGTTCTTCATCTCATCTCTTTTGCTTAGCTCACTATAAATGTTTTTGGAATCCGAATCATACATCATCACTCCTACAATAAGAGCATCATCAGTATAAACAAACTTTACTTCGGTTTTATAATTAGATGGACTTCCATTATTAGGCTCATTCTGAATAAAATCAGTAGCAATAGGCACACCTTTCCAAATTGCATCATCGAGATTTCCATCGATAACCGGCTTCTTCGCAACACGAACTGCTCGAATTTCCTTTTTTTCAAGATTTACACCGTATCCAGGCAATGCCATAATTAATAATAGAACTATAAATAAGGATAATTTATACATGGTTGATTTTAGGTAATAATGGTTTTAGTTGGTATACTAATTTGGTTGTCTGCACTTTCTTAGACATACAGTATGCCAATAAGATTTATCAACTGACTACCAGAACAATTACCCCAAAACATCAATTACTGTAACTGAACGAATTCGGTACTGCCTTGTTCGATAGTGAACACAAAAAAGCCGCTTGATACATCAAGCGGCTTAGCGTTATTCAATTATAACTATTAATTATTTCCTAAAATCAACGGCATTCCATCTTTTCCACTTCCAATAACAATAACTTTCGAATTTGGAGATTCCGACAACTTAATGGTTGCTTCAATTCCTCTCATTTTCAAAAGTGCTGGAGTCAAACTGCTATTGATAATCTTATTTGCTCTGGCTTCCCCTTCCGCAGCAATTCTTTTTCTTTCCGCCTCACTTTTTTCTTTTTCCAATTTAAACTGATAAGCCAGTGCTTCCTGCTCTTGCTGAAGTTTGCTTTCAATCGCAACTTTAATTTTCTCAGGTAGATTGATCGAACGAATCAAAAGAGCTCGCATCTGAATATTATTATTTTTAAGAATTTCAGAAGTTTCTGAAATAATGGCTTCCTCAACCTCTTTTCTTTTGGTTGAATAAATCTCCTCGGCTGTATATCTACCTGCAACTTGTCGAACTGAAGAACGAACCTCAGGAATTACCAATTGACTGATGTAATCTTTACCAAATATCTCGTGCAAATACCCAATTTTGTTATAAACAGGATTAAAACGAACCGAAACATCAATGTTTACAGACAAACCATTTTTATCCAAAACATCCATTGTTTCTTCACTTTTTTGTTCTCTTACATCGTAAACATGCATATCATTCCATGGAGCAATAATATGAAAACCAGGCAGAAATACATTTTCTTTATCCAATCCACCAGAGAATTTTCTAAATATTACACCTCTCTCACCAGGTTGTAATGTTAAAAACATACTTGAGCCTGATAAAATTAAGATTACAGCAAAAAATGCCAATACAATTAAAAAATAGGGTTGCTTCTTCATGATCTTGTATTTATAATTTTTATTTATGATTCTATTTTCATTTAAATATAGCACAATAATATAATAAAAATCGATTTTAAGCACCTGTTCATGCTAATTACAACAAAGAAATCGAAAGATTACATTTTGTTAGTTTGTAGATTAAAAAATTTTCTATAGTTTCGGCTCCTTGCTATCAAATTTTTTGAATATGGAAAAAATTAAATCATCAGAACTAATTATTAATCCTGACGGAAGTGTATTTCATTTACACCTTCGTCCTGAACATTTAGCCGATACGGTTATTTTAGTTGGAGACCCGGGAAGAGTAGAATTGGTTGCCAGCTTCTTTGACGAAGTGGAATGCACAATTTCTAATCGTGAATTTGTTACTACAACCGGAATTTATAAGGGAAAAAGATTCTCTGCACTATCAACTGGTATTGGAACCGATAACATCGATATCGTAGTAAATGAGTTAGATGCTTTGGTTAATATTGACTTAGAAACCAGAACACCTAAAGCAGAACACAAAAGTCTTAATTTAATAAGAATTGGAACATCAGGAGCTCTTCAAGGTAACATACCAGTAGATTCATTCTTGTTATCCAATAAATCAATTGGATTCGACGGCATGCTAAACTTTTATGCTGATCGTGACGATGTTTCGGATCTTGATTTTGAAAAATCTTTTAAAGAGTTTGTCAATTGGGATGCTAAATTGGCTTCTCCATATGTGGTTCCTGCATCAGAAAAATTAATCGACCAACTTGATGGGGACGATATGATTCAAGGTGTAACCATATCTGCGAATGGATTTTATGGCCCACAAGGTAGAGTTTTACGCTTACAAACTCTAGATCCTGATTTAAATGATAAGATTGAAAAGTTCGATTTTAAAGGTGAAAAAATCACCAATTATGAAATGGAAAGTTCGGCTATTTTTGGATTGTCGAAAATGCTAGGACACAATGCTGCTGCGGTTTGCGCCATTATTGCCAATCGCATCACCAAAGATGCCAGCAAAGATTACAAACCAACCGTAAAACGCTTAATCAATACTGTTCTTGACAGACTGAGCTAAGTTGGTTTTGGCCTAATTTTCAAATAAATAACCCGTAAGATTGTTTTTACTTACGGGTTTTCTTATATTTAATCGGGCCAAAACCTTAAGTTATGAACGAGAATAAACTCACCGCTCTATTATCTTTACTGGATGATCCAACTCCGGAAATCTATAAAAGAATCGAAAATGAGTTGATTAACTTGCCAGTTTCTGCTATTCCTCAACTCGAAGATTATTGGTTGGATTCCAAAAGCACATTACTTCAGAAAAGACTTGAACAAGTCATCAATAAAATTCAATTTACTCATGTAAAAAACGAGCTAATCTCCTGGGGTAAAACTGATTCACAGGATTTGATTGAAGGTGCTATTCTGGTCAACAAAAGCTACAATCCAAACTTAATTACCGATCCAATTAGGAAGGAAATCGAAAAAATTAAAAAGGATGTGTGGCTAGAATTGAATGATCAACTCACTGCACTGGAGAAAATCAAAATTCTCAATCATTTTTTCTACAATATCTACAATTATCAGGCATTGTCGCCTAATCAACCAACAAATTGGGATGGTGATATTGGTACGGTATTGTCACAAAAACAAGGCAATTACATTATTATATCCATAATTTATGCAGGTATCGCACAGGAGTTAGGAATACCAGTTTATGGAATAAACCTAACTGATAGCGTACTTCTATGCTATATCGATAAAAACGCCTCTAATAAAGACGAGATTCTTTTCTACATCAACCCAATTGACAGAGGTAAAGTTTTTGGTAGATCAGAATTGCAATTTGTAATCGAATCTAAAAAAATTGTAAATCGTCCCAAGTATTATAAAGCGACCAATAACTCAAGTCTGATAAAACGGCTGGTAAAACACAATATCAGTGTGTACAAAAAACTCAAATTAACCACTCACGTACCAAATTTTAAGGAATTGTATAAGTCTATATAATTAAAAAACCCGCTTCAATTCGAAGCGGGTTTCTTTTGCTATATTGTTGCTTTATTATTTAGCGTAATTGATTGCACGAGTTTCACGAATTACCGTAATCTTAACCTGACCAGGATAAGTCATTTCATCCTGAATTTTTTGTGCAATATCCAATGATAATGTTTCAGCTTCTTTATCGGAAACTTTATCACTACCAACAATAACTCTTAACTCACGACCTGCTTGAATAGCATACGTTTTAAGTACTCCAGGGTGCGACAAAGCTAAGTTTTCAAGATCTTTCAATCGCTTGATATAAGATTCAACAATCTCACGACGAGCTCCTGGACGAGCTCCTGAAATAGCATCACAAGCCTGAATAATAGGAGAAATCATTGATGTCATTTCAATTTCATCATGGTGAGCTCCAATAGCATTACATACATCAGGCTTCTCTTTATACTTCTCAGCCAACTTCATACCTAAAATTGCGTGTGGCAATTCTGGCTCATCATCTGGCACCTTACCTATATCGTGAAGCAGACCAGCTCTTTTGGCACGTTTAGCATTTAATCCAAGTTCTGTAGCCATTATCGCACACAAGTTTGCAGTTTCTCTGGCATGTTGCAACAAGTTCTGACCGTAAGATGAACGATACTTCATTTTACCAACCAAACGAATCAATTCTGGGTGTAAACCGTGAATTCCCAAGTCAATTGCAGTACGCTTACCTGTCTCAATAATCTCCTCTTCAATTTGCTTACGTACTTTATTAACAACTTCCTCAATTCTTGCTGGGTGAATACGACCATCGGTAACCAATTGGTGCAATGCAAGTCTTGCAATCTCTCTACGAACTGGATCGAAACCAGAAAGAACAATTGCTTCAGGAGTATCATCTACAATAATTTCAATACCTGTAGCGGCCTCCAGAGCACGAATATTACGACCTTCACGACCAATAATTCTACCTTTAATTTCGTCAGATTCAATATGGAAGATAGTTACCGAATTTTCAATTGCAGTTTCTGTAGCTACTCTTTGAATTGTTTTTACAACAACTTTTTTAGCTTCCATATTAGCAGACATTTTCGCTTCTTCCATGATCTCATTCACATAAGACATGGCTTCAGTTTTCGCCTCCTCTTTCAACGAACCAATCAGCTGGTTTTTAGCTTCCTCCGCCGACATTCCTGAAATCTCTTCCAGTTGCTCAATTTGTTGCTTTTTAGCTTTTTCAAGCTCCGCTGATTTTTTCTCAACCAAATCAATCTGATGATTCAAATTCTCACGAATTGCATCAGTTTCTTTCTTCTTACGCTGAAAATCATCAATTCTTTGATTTAATGTATTTTCCTTTTGTTTGATTTTATTTTCAGCAGCTAAAAGCTTGTTGTTTTTAGAGTTAATTTGTTTCTCATGCTCAGTCTTCAATTGGAAAAACTTCTCCTTTGCCTGAAGAATTTTGTCCTTCTTAATCACTTCAGCCTCAGTCTGAGCTTCCTGTATTATTTTTTCACTCTTCGATTTAAGAGCTCTTTGCAATATAAAATATGCAAGTATCCCACCTACAACAAAGGCAAGAATTCCTATTATTATTTCAATCATATTATAGAATATTAAGTCAATACTAGTTTATATACAAAAATAACCCGCACCATCACTTAAACCAATAAACTCATGGTATTAAACGACTCCCAACTCTAAAGAGAATCACATAATAATTAACAAGTTACAGGTCCAAGAAATAATGCGGGTTATTACTTTTACTATTTAAAGAACGTTTTCTTACTCTTTTTCTAAAAATTCACTCAGCTCGCGCTCCATTGCCTTTAATTCATTGTACACTGGTGCAACATCTGTTTTATTTTCCAATTCAATTACTTTAATTACATACTGCAAAGAAGCCATCGCCAGAAAATCCTGAGTATCTTTATCTTTATATCTTTGTTTGTATTGCATAACTTTCTCGTTAATCATTTTTGCGGCCTTTCTGATCACCTCTTCTTGTTTGCGATCAATATTCAAGGGATAGGTTCTATCCGCAACATTAACTTTAATTGAAAGTTTATTATCCATAAACAAATTCTATCTGTTCAAAAGAGCAATACATTTATCAATCTCCCGCACAATTCGGTTTATCTTAAGTTTGGCCTCATGAGAATCTTCACTATTAGAAGATAAAGTTTTGGCCAACTTTAATGTATCGTAATGATGTTCAAGTTCACTTTTTTCCCTCGAAAGAGTTTCTACTTTTTCCATAAGTTCCATTTTCTCATGAATTAAAGTCTCTTTTTCTTCCTTAGATTTCTTGTACAACGAAATAAGTTCGTCAATGCGTTGTCTTAAACTTATTATTATTTCGTTAGATTCTTGATCCATCATTCTAAATTTCTTTTACAAAATTAACATTGCTGAGAAGATTATCAAATTTATTGGTTTGTATTTTGGCTTAAGCTTCCGAAAAAAAAGCTTTTTTTGTAGTTTTGACGAACAATACAAGAGAAACACAACAAGAAAATGAAGCACATTAAAACAAACATAATCACCTTTTTATCAATCTTATTCTTTCTTTCTCCAATTATACTTTTGGCTCAGCAAAAAAATCATCCTAAAAATCACTTTAGATCACCTGTAGATTTTACCATTACCTTATCTGGTAATTTTGCTGAACTTAGGAACAATCATTTCCATTCAGGCATTGATATTAGAACTTTTACAACAGGCAAAAAAGTATATGCCATTGCTGATGGTTTTGTAAGCAGAATTAAAATCTCTGCAGGTGGCTATGGAAAAGCCATTTACATCGATCATCCAAATGGCTACACCTCAGTATATGGCCACCTTAATGGTTTTAATAAAAAAATTAACGATTTTGTAAAAGCACATCAATACAGTAAAAACACTTTCGAATTCGACCTGAATTTTAAGAAAGATCGGTTTCCTGTAAAAAAAGGAGAGGTAATTGCAATTTCAGGAAATACGGGCTCTTCGGCCGGACCTCACTTGCATTTCGAAATTAGAGATACAAAATCAGAACACCCTTTAAACCCACTTCTTTTCAGATTTAAAATTAAGGATACCACACCTCCTAAAATTTTTAACTTGTATGTTTATCCAATGGATTCATTAAGCAGCGTAAATGGAAAGAATACCAGACAAAAATTTCCGGTTACCTATTACAACAACACTTATCACCTAAAGGGAGATCCTAAAGTGATTCTATCAGGAAATATTGGTTTTGGAGTTCAGGTAAACGACTATTTGGACAATACTTGGGGAAAATGTGGCATTTACAATATGAAAGTAAAAGTGAATGATTCTTTAATAACCAATTATACTTTTAAGGAGTTTTCATTCGATGAATCACGTTACATTAATTCTCATATGGATTACGCTTTAAACATTAAAGAAAAGAGAAGAATTCACAAATGTTTTAAGGAACCTAACAACAAACTTTCTATCTACAACCACTTTAGTAATAGAGGAATTTATAATTTTAAAGAAGGAACAAAATATAAAATTGATTTTTTAGCTTATGATACAAAAAACAACCTGGCTAAATTGAGAATGTATGCACAAGCTAAAAATCCATCTCAAGCTTTTAATCAATCTGATTTCAACCAATTATTATCATGTACTGATGAAAATAATTTCAAACAAGATGAACTGGAGCTAAAATTCCCTATTAATTCGTTTTATTCGGATATTAAGTTTAAATATTCAAAGAAAGTTGATTCCACCTACCTATCGGATATTCATTCAATACATGAGAGAACAACACCTGTTCATAAATATTACACCATTGCAATAAAACCAAACCGAGCATTTAAAAATGAAAACAAGTTATTTATTGCAGCAATAGAAAAGCCTGGTAAAATTTCAAATGTTGGTGGTGTATATATTAATGGATGGGTAAAATCAAAAACCAGGATTTTTGGAGACTTTGCAATTGTTCAGGACACAATTTCCCCTATCATTAAATCGAGAACAAACTTTAAGTTAAAAAACTTATCGGTAAGAGATAAAATATCCTTTACTATTAAAGATGAGCTATCTGGAATCAAAAATTACAAAGGAACAATAGATGGTAAATGGGTTCTTTTTGAGTTTGACGCTAAAAACAATCACCTGTTTTATAAATTCGACAAGAAAAGATTATTACCAAATCGCAAGCATGATTTGAATTTGGAAGTTACTGATAAACTTGGCAATAAAACCAAGTTTCAAACCAAATTTTTCTGGTAGCAAATTCGAAAATAACACTTAAAACACCACAACAGATAGACTTTACGGATAAAGACTTTTATCAGCTTTAACTTTGCATTTTTTTCCTATTTTTGTAGGAATCGTGAAAATTTTATCGCAATTAAATTCACTTAAATATTTAAACATGAAGAAGATTTATGCAATTGCCTCACTTTTAATGGCAATTTTTGTCTTTTCGACAACAACTTCACAAGCATGTACTAACTACCTCGTAACAAGAGGAGCAAGTACTGATGGTTCTAACATGATTACTTACGCTGCCGACTCACATGTACTTTACGGAGAGCTTTATTTCCGTCCTGCTGCCGATTGGGCCGAAGGAACAATGATTGATGTTTACGAATGGGATACAGGAAAATACTTAGGTCAGATTCCTCAGGTTCCTCACACATATTCTGTAGTTGGAAACATGAATGAATTCCAGTTGGCAATTGGTGAAACTACTTACGGTGGTAGATCAGAGCTTGGAACAGGAAAACAAGAAGGAGCTTTAATTGACTATGGTAGCTTGATTTATCTTACTCTTCAGCGTGCAAAAAATGCTCGTGAAGCTATCAAAGTAATGACTGAATTAGTAGAAAACCACGGTTATTACAGTTCAGGTGAATCTTTCTCTATTTCTGATAAAAATGAAATCTGGATCTTAGAGATGATTGGTAAAGGTAACGGAGAAAAAGGTGCTGTTTGGGTAGCAAGAATGATTCCTGACGGATATGTTAGTGGTCATGCAAACCAAGCTAGAATTACAACTTTCCCATTGGAAGGAAAAAATTCTATCTCTTCAGATAAAATGGATAAAATCTTCAATCCAGAGGTAACCAACGTTTATGCAAAAGACGTTATCTCATTTGCAAAAGAAAAAGGTTACTATCCAAAAGATGGCAAAAACAAAGAATTTAGTTTCTCAGATACTTATGCTCCAGTTGATTTTGGTGCTGCAAGATTCTGTGAAATTCGTGTTTGGTCTTTCTTTAACGATGTAAAAGAAGGAATGGATAAATATTTCGATTACTGTAAAGGTAAGGTTGAACATGACGACAAAGGTTATGCAACCAATCGTATGCCATTGTGGATTAAGCCAGATAACAAAATTAACGTTCTTGAAGTTATGGATTTCATGAGAAATCACTTGGAAGGAACTGAATTGGATATGGCTAAAGATATGGGTGCTGGTCCCTACGGAAATCCTTACCGTTGGAGACCTTTAACCTGGAAAGTTGATGGCGTAACATATTGTAACGAGCGTGCAACTGCAACCCAGCAAACTGGTTTCTCTTTTGTTGCTCAATCAAGAAATTGGTTACCTGATGCAGTAGGTGGAATTAACTGGTTTGGAGTAGACGATGCTGCTTCATCAGTATATTTCCCAATGTACTGCGGTAGTACAAGAGTTCCTAAGTCATTCGCTGTTGGTAATGGTAAAATGATGGAATTCACCAATAAATCTGCATTCTGGGTATTCAACCAGGTAACCAACTTTGCTTATACTCGTTATAACGCAATCCACCCTGAAATTGCTAAAAAGCAAAAAGCTCTAGAAAAGAAATATCTTTCATTTACTAAAATTATTGACCTTGCAGCAGAAGGCATGTTCAAAACAGACGAAGCGGCTGCTGTTGAATTCTTAACTGACTTCTCATGTAATCAAGGTGATAACTTAACTGATGAGTGGAGAGAGTTCTATGGTTACTTATTTGCTAAATTTATGGATGGTAACATCAAGGAGAAAGATGGTAACAATCAAAATCCTAAAATGGAACAACCAGGTTACAGCAAGGAATTCTACAAAACTATTGTGAAAACAACTGGCGATAAACTTAAAATGTCAGGTGATTCACACTAAGAAATACTATTTCAATTTATTAAGGAGCCATGAGGCTCCTTTTTTTGTTCCCATATTCCACTTCTGATATCAGAAAATATAGTTTTCACATGTCAATTTGCTTATCCTGATAGTCAACGAAACATTTCCATACGTAGAAATGCACCATTGGAGGTCCGGAATAACATTTTTAAGTATTGATTTACAAACTTCGATAACAATTAACACCTTTTGGAATAACGATTCAATCTTTCTGAAATAAAATCTAATACCCATAAAACCCATCTCTTACACCCACTTTTCAATATGGGTTTATATTTTACCATTATGATTTTAAAACAGATCAATTTAACAACGTGAATTTAAACTAAAATTATATTTGATGCTTTTAAAGAATAAGAATTTCTTTTGGGGCGAATTGTCGAAGTCAAGATATCTAAAAAATTCCCCAGGGCCATTGTTTGACTGGAAATGCAAATTTGGAAGATCAATATGGTAAAAAAACGAATGGCAATGTCCGTAGGGAAATTTCTAGCGGCATTGTTCGATTGGAAAATGACCTTTTGAAGTTAAAAATGTACTTTTTTCGACTGGTAACGCTGTTTTTAAATTCAAAATGCCATTTTGCATGAGTGGCATAGTCGTTTTGAAGTTCAATATCCTCGTTTTTCAACCGGCAATGCCCTTAGGAATTTCAAAAGCCCTTTTTCCTTTCGGTTAATGCGCCAATTTAAGTTCAAAACAGCATTGCCAGTCAAACAATGGCCCTGGGGAATTTCTACAGCTATTTTCTCCGACAATCTTTCTCCTTTTCCATTTTTAGCGATTTTACCTCGAACTCAGGTTTAATATTGTAATGATATATTTACTTTTTGCTCCAAAAAATCTAGTATTTACCTTTTTAACTTTGAATTTTTTATTAATTTTGCGGCGAAATCGTGCGTAATCTCTGGCAGATCTATAGTTAAATTGTGAATATTGCGCTCGTTAAACCTTAATAAATTAAAACAATGGATTTAATTAAAGTTGCAGAAGAAGCTTTCAAAAGTGGTATCGAAACTCCTGAATTCCAAGCAGGTGATACTATTAGTGTTTCTTACAAAATTAAAGAGGGAAACAAAGAAAGAACTCAGGTATTTAGAGGTGTTGTAATCCAAATTAAAGGATCAGGATCTACTAAAACTTTTACAATTAGAAAAATGTCTGGTAACGTAGGTGTTGAAAGAATTATTCCTTTCACTTCTCCATTCATTGAAAAAATTGAAGTAAACAAAAGAGGTCGTGTTAGAAGAGCTCGTATCTACTATCTTCGTGCTCTAACTGGTAAGAAAGCAAGAATCAAAGAAAGAAGATTCTAATATCTTACTTCAAAAAAATACAAAAGCCTTCCATTTGGAAGGCTTTTTTTATACAAAAAAGCACCTGAGAATTTCTCAGATGCTAAATTATTTAAACAGGACTAATATCACGGATTATACCAATCTGGCATCTCCCCATTAAAAATCAATTGTTCTCTATTACTGCCATCAGGATCCATTGTCCAAACTGTTTTTTTCTCTGTTCCTGAATTCGATACATTCATAAATATAATTTTCTCACCTGTCTCTGAAAATTTAGCTTGTAAATCATTACCAGTTTTATCATCTCCCGATAGATCGGTCCAACCTGTACCGTCAATATTTATGCTATAAATTCTGGCATCTTTTTGAATTCCTCTATCATCCTCATACAATGAATCCAAAGAAAAAATAACCTTATCTCCACCAAATGAAAATTGTGGATTAGATAGAGTTCCTTCTAAATTATCCACAAGCAAAGTCATATTACCACCATCAGGATCCATCAAATAGATTTCATTATCATAAGGTTTATCACCTTGCGCCAAAGCCACAATTTTTTCCTCACTATGGTTGTTAAACTGATATGTCCAATCCATTTGTGTAAATTCTCGATTCACCGGAGAATTTGCAATTTTTTCCCAACCTGTCCCATCTCTGTTTATAACAATTAATTCATTATAATATCCATACATAAGCTGATCTCCTGTTGGAGACCAAACAAAACCTCCACCATCATTGTGATTACCAACAACAGGTCGGTCACTTGTCACTTTAAAAACATCCTTTCCTTTTAAATCCATTGTATAAATATGGAATACTCCATCATCCATAGCTGAATATGCAATTCTCGAATGTTGTCCAGGCATAATTTTAGGGTGCAATTCATCTCCTCCTCCATCAGTTAATTGTACCAAATGGTTATCTTTCAAATCCCAAGAATAAATATCTCTCGAATCCAATGTGTCTTTCACAAACAAATAAGGATTTGTAGGAAAATCCTCTGTCGCAAACCTCCACTTTTTGCCTTCTACTTCATCCAATTGTTTGTTTCTAGCCACAATTTTCCATAGGTAAGTTGTTTCAAATTTCAGGTTCTTTACTGTGTAGGTGGTATCCAAAATATTCGACACAACTTTTGTTCCTTCAGCATCATCTGCTCCTTGATACAGTATCACATCGAAACGCAAAGTATCTCCCTTTTCCGTTTCACCATTTCTCCATTTCAATTCAACTTCTGTTGGTAATTTACTTTGATCATCCTCAATGTCAACTGGAGAAACATAAGTAATATCATCTGGAATTTTACTATCAAGCGGAGCTACTGTAAGTAAAAAGCTCATTGAGTTATTTTGATTTTCTGTTACTTTAATATTTATGCTTTGCGAAGAATAATCTTCCTTAGTTGCAGTAACAGAATAATCACCAACTAGCACTTTCTCAATACTAAATTCCCCTTCAGCATTTGTAGTTACTGAAGTAGTTCCAGGGTTAGTGGTAATTGTTACGCCTTCCATCGGTAAATTGCTAGCCGAAGACTTTACTGTACCACTTATTGAACCATACAGATCAGGTTCCACTGTACTTTCATTACATGACATTACAAACATGGACAATCCGAAGACAATCAACAGTCCAAAGAGTGTGTAGAATTTTTTCATATTCTGGTAGCTATTTTAATTTTTCTTAATTTACTCATTATCTCCATGTAAAACAACCGAATCTTGAGCAACCAACTGCTTATTGTGATAAACGAACAACTTAACAGACAAATCATCCTTCTTGGATAAATTCATTCTTACTTCAGATAATCTATATTGCTTATTTATTGGAGAGATAAATTTTCCCTGTTGTGTTGATATTGAACTCCCTGATCGACCTTCTTTTTTAGTCTTTAAAACGTAGTTAATAGCAATTGCTTTAATACCTTCATTTTGGAATTTGGCACTAACCGTAAGATTCTTAATCTCGTCTTCTATTTCAATCCAAGCTTTCATTTTATCCTTTTCAGATTGGGCAGCAGAGGCACTAATTATCAAAAACAATATATTTCCAACATAAAAGTTCTTAGCATCATCTTATAGTAGTTGATTACGAATACTAAAAATATCTAATAGTTAATATAAAATCAATAAGGAAAGCGTTAAAATACTATAAATTGATAAAAAAAACATTTAATTTCCATAAAATATCTTAAAATAAGAAGGGGTATCCCAAAGGATACCCCAACCATTTAAACCTGCTCTGTATTCACAAACCACTTTGTATTATAACAGTCATACCATTTCCTACCTGGCTTACACTATAGCCACTGGTAGTATTTCCGGTATCTATTTGAATTAATTCATTGTCATTTCCAACTTGTGTAATTTCAAAGCTCTTATTATTCCCAATAACTTCTTGTTGCAATGAATTGTTATCACCATATTGGTGAATGCTAGAGGAAATGTTGTTCCCATTCAAGGCAGATTCCACAAAATTTAAATCTCCTCGCTGAAAAATCTCAATAATTTGGCGATTTCCCTTCTGAACTGCCTCTAATATGTTCTCAACACCAACCTGTTGGATGATTGCCACCTGTTCTTTACTGAATTGAGAAATCATTAATTCATTCTCATTTCCAAATTGAAAAGCAGAGATAATATTTTCTCCTTCGATGGCTTTGGCAAGACCATAATTCAATTGATTTAGAAGTTGGTCTTCCTGATTATAATTCTGCCCAATTACAAAATTATTAAAACATAAGAACAGAGCGCACCAAATGTATTTTTTTAAATAAAGCATAAGCGATTTAGTGAAGATTTTAAGAAGGAAATTCCCACTAGTGTGGGAATTTCACTTTATAAGCTCATAGGATCATGGTGAGAATACAACACCTGCATTACCTTGTTGAGTAACAGCGAAGTTTTCATTACCATTTTGAATAACCTGACCGAAGTGACCATTACCAATTTGCTCTAGGAATGAAGTATTACTGTCACCCCACTGATAAGTCAAACCAGTATTATCATCACCTGTCTGAAGAATGGTAGCACTATTGTACATACCGTCCATTTGTGCAATTACAGCAACATTACGGTCTCCATCTTGCAAGATATCAGCTAAACTTTCTTCTTGATCAAACTGGAATACCCAACCTCTGTTGTCATCACCTCTTTGCTCAACAAATGCATCTGATTTTTTACCTCCAAATTGCCCCACAAATGAGAAGTTGTGTTCACCTTTTTGGAAAATCTTGGCTTTATTTTTCTTACCACCAATCTGATCGATAATTGCTAAGTTTCCATGATCTTTTTGAGTAATCTTAGCTTTATTCTTGGTTCCATAAACCTGTGATATATAAGCCGTTTGATGATCGCCAAATTGCTTAACTGTTGCTTGATCACCTGAACCAAACTTCTGAGTTACATCAGCAAAATGTCTGTATCCTTTTTGGAAAACCTCAACATCACCATTCGATTCATGAATCTGCTCAACAAAAGCATAATTTCGAGTACCAATTTGATAAGTTCTTGATACATTATGGTCTCCACCAATTTGAACCGTACGTGCACGATTCGCACGACCGTTTTGCATGATATATGCTTCGTTATCTACACCTCCTCTTTGATAGGTTGAAGCCATATTCCAAATACCATTTTGGTGAATGTTAGCAACATTACTAAAACCACCAATTTGCATAGTGCTTGCTCTATTAAATGCATAAAGTTGAGAAATAGCTGCACTGTTAAATCTACCTGCCAATTGAGTAACTCGAGCCATATTTCTTAATCCCCACTGATTAACGAAAGCTGAATTATATGCGCCTCTTCTCTGGTATACATCAGAACGATTCATCCTACCAAACTGAATTACAGTTGCATCAGTAAAAATTGGTAAAATTTGAGTAATGTTAGAAGAGTTGCGAACTCCCATCTGCAATACATGAGCACTACTCAATGCTCCTAGCTGAAGAACATTACTGCGGTTGAAGCGACCCATTTGGTCAACTGTAGCAACATTGTGGTGATTAGCTTGTAAAATAGTTGATAGATTAGCCAATCCCATTTGCATTACCATAGCAGTATTTAAAAAATCAAATTGAGTTACGTAAGACATGTTAAACCAGCCCGTTTGGCTAACACCTGCCATATTTAATAAACCCAATTGAAGTACTCTAGAAATGTTGTGTAATCCCATTTGATCAACGTAAGCCATATTAAAGAATCCTACCTGATCAACATACGATACATTAAGAATGCCACGCTGAGTAACCATAGCTGAATTACCAACAAGCCACTGATTGATATCAGAAATATTGGCCAATCCTTTTTGATCAACTGTAGCGTCATTCCAAAGTCCTAATTGGTCAACATCACTCATGTTGAACCATCCAACTTGAGTTACACCGGCATTATTACCGAAACCCAATTGGTCTACTGTTGAGTAGTTAACCTGTGCAAATGCAGAAGAAACTGCAAAAACCACAGCAACTACCAGAAATAATAATTTTTTCATGGTTGATTTTTTAAAGGTTTTAAAGTGAATTAAAATAAAATCTAGTATAGTATAAAGAGCTCTGATTCGACCTAATAAAGACCACTTATAGCCTTCCTAGATCTTTTATCTAAATTAAAAAAAAGCCTTTCCAAACACCTTTATTTTTACATGAACGAATTATTACCATTGATTAAACCGTATTCTCCACATGCTAATTTTTAAAGAGTCTAAAAAAGCATAAGAAAACTTAAACAAATGTTTAAATTGTCTTAAAATAAACGATAAAAAAAAACCACCAAACTGCATTATTTCAGCAATTTGGCGGTTACTTTTATTATAAATCAATCAAATCAATTCATAAAAATTATGGAGTTACACCAGCATTATATTGAGATACAACAGCAGTATTTCCATTACCAAATTGAGTTACTGTTGACGAATGTCCAAATCCATTTTGGTAAACATCTGCATAATTGTTACTTCCTACCTGAAGAGTAACTGCACTATTATAATCACCAAGTTGATTAGTAACTGCAACATTACCTTGTCCAAATGCCTGAATTGTCATAGCAAAGTTATCATCACCTTCCTGGTTGATTAAAGCATAACTATTATCTGAGTCAAACTGTCCAATAGCAGCTGCATTATCATTTCCTAATTGAATGATTCCTGCAAAAGAATAGTCAGTATATGATTGTTCAATATAAGCTTCGTTAGATTCTCCAATTTGTGCGATACCTGCGAAAGAACCTACACCAAATTCTTGGTAAATCTCAGCATCATTATATTTTCCATCTTGTCCGATATAAGCTTCGTTAAATGCACCTTCAACCTGAGCTATTTCAGCAACATTCTCCTTACCATATTGTTCAATTTCAGCATCATTAAAGAATCCACCTAGTTGTCCTACGTAAGCTTCATTTTCCTTACCATGCTGGTAAATATCAGCAGTATTGAATACACCGAAATATTGCTCAACTAATGCTTCATTTTTCTTACCTCTTTGGTTAATTAATGCCCAGTTCAAAGCACCTTCCATTTGGTAAACTTCTGCATAGTTACGTTTTCCTCTTTGGTTCACGTATGCTAAGTTAGCAAGACCACCTTCTTGAGTTGTAACAGCAACATTCCCCTTACCTCTTTGCATGATGATTGAGTTATTGAACATACCATCATACTGAGCAGCGTAAGCTTCATTATATTTTCCATGCTGATTAACATCAATATTATTCATATAACCACCATATTGTCCGGTATAAGCAAAGTTAGCAAAACCACCTTGGTGAATCATTGTAGAATTTGATTCTCCCCCCCACTGATCAGCGAAAGCAGTATGGAAAGCACCATGTTGAAGAATTTCAACTGAATTGAAAGCACCCATCCACTGGTCTACACTTGCAAAGTTACCAAAGCCATATTGAGCAACTAATGCATAGTTTGCATATGTAGCTTCCTGCAAAATGTTCGCACGGTTCCAAGTTCCCCACTGGCTGATGATTGCATCATCGTACATACCACCAAATTGAGTAATTGAAGCATTGTTTAACCATCCATTTTGATACACGTCAGCATATTCTGCAAAACTAAATATCTGGTTAATGCTAGAAAGATTCCAAACTCCTACTTGATCAACGAATGCCCAGTTGTAATCTCCGAAAAGTTGATTTACATACGAAGCATTATAACCCAATTGTTCAACTTGTGCATAGTTAAACCATCCTAGTTGATATGCGTAAGAAAAGTTAGACATTGCTTGATCTACATAAAGACCATTTCCAAGACCTATTTGAGTTGCATCAGAAATATTCAAGAATCCATTTTGAGTTACCATAGCATTATTGAAAATACCATCCTGATACAAATCACTAATATTAAAGATTCCAGTTTGAGTTACAGTTGCTCCATTAATCCAACCGTATTGTTCAACATTTGAAACGTTAACCTGAGCAAAAGAATAAGCTCCTGTTAATAAAACTGTCGCAAGGACAAATAAAAATTTTTTCATGGTTTGAAATTTTTGGTTTAAAGTGAAATTCAGGTTTCCCTGAGTGAATTGTTTTAATTAATTTAATGCACCATTAAAGTGCGATTTGATGATTTATGTTTTTAATTCAAAAACTAAATTAGAAAGTAATATTGGAAATAAAATGTTAGTTTACATCAAATAGTAAATTTATATGATGAATTATTGAAAGATATTGATCAAATATTACAAAGCTTTTAAAATCAAGCTGTTTTATTAATTTAAATTAAACAAAACCCCACAAGCAAGACACAATCAATATATTACCAGCATCTATTTCAAATAATCAACACATAAAAAAACAGGTTAGAATTTCTTCTAACCTGTTCATAACTTGTTAATATTTTATTCAGTAGGACTCTGCTCTTTTTTAGGTTTTTTCCTAACTTTCTGCTTCCTTACTCTTTTTTTATTATTCTTACTCCAGAGCTTATCAAAGTAAAAATTAAGTCCTATTTTGCCTTCCCAATAATAATCATTGTAATGTCCTTGCTTTAACCCATCAACTTCATCATTGAAAATATAATGGTTCAAGATGGAAAAATTTAATCCAAATCTATCGTTGAATAAAAATTCAATGCCAACTCCATAAATTGCTTGGGCATGTATGGAATTTGACAGATCAAATGTAAATGCTGATTTATCATGTTCTGAAAATAAACCAACACCACCTTCAACATATGGTGTCCAATCTTTATATGGCAAGAGTCGATATTTTGCTGTTACATCAAGAGAATTAAAGGTTTTTTGAAAATGTTCTGTCGTAGCCAAATCCCCTCTTGTTACACTTGCCTTAAACTGCATAAAAGATTGAGTATCGTACAATAAAGAAACTCCTCCACAGGCTTCCATTTCTGTATGACTATAATCTCCCATATACAGCCATGAACCTCCTTCAATACCAATTCCGAATTTATGACGTCTCTTGCTTATCAATTGATCAAAGAAATCTGACTCTTGATTTTCTTCCTTTTCTTCTACATACCTGGTAATTACATCAGAATTCACCTCTTCTGGATTCTTTAGATCCCACAACCCCTCAATAACACCTTCTATAATAAGAGATTCAACAGCCTTTTCAATTGCTTCCTTCACCGCCATTTCGGATGGTTCATTGTAAGTAAACCCTGTTTCAGCCTCTAAAAGTCTCTTAAATTTCACATATCTAAACAGGCTTGCATCCACCTTTTGAGACAAAATCATTTTTGAAGTATAAACTGTTTTAAGTATTCTACCATTACTCGTAGAAATTGCTCTCAAATATACGGTAACCCTATCCTGACGGTATTGGCCTGAACCTCCAGCTGCAAAATACATTAAACCGGCACCTCCGGTAATTACATTGGCATCATAACTAATAACTCCACCTTCTAAAACAATTCCCGCAAACAATAAAGGAGGTAACAATTGTGATTTATCATCCTTACCTGCATAGTTTGCTCTACTTGATCGAATAATCTTTCTCTCATTCAACAAGTTATTTAGCCCTTCCCTTTCAAGAGGTATAAACCAGCCAGATTCTTCAATTGCCTTTAATAAAATTGAAGTTGTACCCTGAGTTACAGCTGTAGACCAATTTGCTCCCGTCTCAGAAGGTTTATATTGCCCGGTTTGATCTCGGAACTTATATACTGCTGCAACAATTTTCTCACGTGGCTCTGGTAAACCGACCAAATTCTTTCTAACAGGAGTTTCTGCTCCAATTTCTGCTCGCTGTTCCGTTAATGGTTGATTAAAGTAAGGTACACATCCACTGAAAATAAAAGTTACCAGCAGATAAAATGGTATAAATCTTTTCATATAGAGAGATTTAAAGAGGTATAATGATTAGTGGTAATTTTTAATAACTAGGAATGACGACATTGGTGTAGTTTCCATTCCGTATATCCTGAATATTAACGGTAACACCACTCGCATCTTCCATAATATCGACTTTATAGCTCCCCAAATTATAACTTCCTGTCTCTAAATCTCCTCCTTCACCAAAAATTTGATTCACCAACCTACTTGATAACTGATTCAATATCTGTCTATTTAAATTAGTTTCAAAATCATCAAGGGGATCAGTCTGATAACCATCCTGGGCAGTAGGATCCTCGATTCTATCTTGCTGCTTTGCCGAGTTTATCAACCAATTGTAATTGTATGGATTACCACCAAAATTTGAATTTATTGGAGTATAAACAAAATCCTGCGCCATTACTCCAATAGGTTGGGCCAGAGAAAATACAGCGACTATGATTATTGCTTTTAAATATTTCATGGTGTATTTATTTTAAGGTTAAAAAATACCCGAACCTGATTGATCATCTCCATCAAGTTGAGATTTCATTCTTTCGTAATTGCTTAAATATCTAGTGGTTTTATATATTGCATAGTTTGACATTTGTTCCATGATATCGTTACGCGGCTGCACCCTCTGCTTAAACACCTCTTCATCATTAACTAATATTGTAATTTGAGTTGCCAATCCAGGCAATACCATTTCCTTTATGGCAATTGTAAAGTTTTTCGCATTTTTGGGTGCATTCCAGGTTGCATAAAACATATCAAAAAAATCCCGACCTACTTTTGATATGGTCTCATCCATAATTAACCCATCGATTTCCATATCAAGTTCTGCTGACTCTGTACTTGAATTATTTTGTACAGCACTATTTAAAGCATCCTTTAATATTTTTAAAGTTCGCAAAGAATCTCTCTCTTTATTAGTTTGCTGTGCATGAACCGAAAACGAACAACAAAATAGCAAAGCAACCAATATCAAAAAAGTAATTCTTCGTAACGAACCTAACATTCTAAACACTATATAATCAGCCTTCTTCACAATATATAAATATATAGTTTCTAATTTTAAATTCATAAAGTTTTACACCACATTACACCACTCTTAAGAAATCTTAACTTTTGTTAACCAGTTAATTAAACTTAAACAGATAAATATAATTCTTTGACAATTGGTCATTTTTCATCCATTAAAATTTCGGACATCGAATTGCCCTAATCCTTCTCTTCTTTCTAAAATAGTGTGATCCTGAACAAGATGTGCGAGATTTTCCTAATAAATATGTTAGGGAAATCTCATGAGCTCCTGAGTTGGTTTTAACCAATTTTGATACTACATAGTCATATGAATAGCCTATTCTTAATCTGTCTGTTTGATATCCTAAAAGCACAATAAACGCATCAAAATCAAACGATAAATTTTGTCTAAACCAAGTACCAACAACCCAATTAGTTCTGGAAAAATACAATCCATAGTTAATTTGCTCAAAATCTTGCTGCTTTTGATACAAAATATTTGGTGAAATCATAAAATCACTTTTCATTAAACCTCTTGAGTATCCAATGGGAATTGCTGCTCCTGCATGAACAGTATACTTCCTTGGCAAAACAGCTGAATTGTTATCACTATCAAATGCTTCATCGGGTTCAGATAAATGATCAGCAACTGCTCCCAGATAAAAGTTTTTATAATTTGCCACTATCCCAAGTGAAAAATCAATATAAGAATGAGATAAACTACCTGGCTGTATTTCTCTTCCTGGATATATTACTCCATACAAAGGATCAATCATATCTGAAAAAACCAGAGATTCCCAATCCAACTTTCTTTGTACATATGTAGCTTTAAGACCAGTATTCACTGAAAAATTTCTATTTATATTAAGGGAGTACGAATACATACCTGAAGCCATAGTAGTTTTAATTGCTCCATCTCCTTGATTATCCTGAATTAGCAAAAGTCCTAATCCACCATGCATAATATCAACATACTGATCGTAAGAAACCGTATAAGTTATAAAAGGCTTATTGTTTTGCGGCCATTGATTTCGATAGGACAATGAAGCAACTGGAGCAAATTCTGATCCTGCTAAAGCCGGATTTAAGTACAAACGATTGGCATAGAATTGAGAGAATTCAACATCCTGCGCTTTGACATTCTGCGAAAGCACAATCAAAATGATGATATGAACAATTCTCCATTTTATCATCTTACCTTATTAAAGATACAGAGCCATCTTGCTTTGACTTCCCATTAATAATAAGAGTCCATACATAAACTCCAGTGTTTACAAGTTTCCCTTTATAAGTTCCATCCCACCCCACTCCTAAATCAGTAAATTCATAAATCATTTCCCCCCAACGGTTGTAGATATACATTTCAATTTCTTCTCCTGCTATATCGCCAGTAATTACCGGACCAAATGTATCATTCAACCCATCGCCATTAGGTGTAAATGCATTGGGGACAAAAATTCTATATCGATCAACATATACCATAATGTCATCTTCACCCACACATCCATTGAAATCAGTAAATATTAATGTGTAGTTTCCTTCTTCAGTTACTGTATAAGTGGATGATGTGGCTCCATCTTGCCACAAGTAGGTACCGGGTAAAAATCTTATTTCAATTGCTGGAGCTAAAACTTTACTCTCTGTATAAAAAATGGTTGTATCCACACCTAAATCAAAAGTAGGTCTATCATGAACAGTAAAATTAACCGTTGAAGTATTTTCACACATACCATCAGTAACCTGAGTATACAAATCCAAATTATTGCCTATCTGATATGATAAAGGATTATTTACCGCATCAGATAAATCTACATCCTGAAACCATGATATAATTGAACCCAAACTAGATACCCTTACATCTAAATCTGACAAATTATAATTGTTTACCACACCTCCTCCAGCTTCATTTTCGCAAAGTTCAATGTTTAGATCATTCGCAACTGGCAAAGGATTTACAAAAAAGTTTAATCTTGCAGTATTTTCACAACTATTACTATTAGTTACCAATGCGTAATAAGCACTTTGATTACTAACAATTTGGTTAGCTGGATCATTTACGGGTATAGTTAAGCGGTCATCCTCATACCACTGAATTGTAGCATTAGGATCCTGACTTAACGAACCTTCAAAATCTGTAAGATTAATATTACCAATAGTAGAACTGCCAAATGTTTCCTCACATAGATTTTTTGTTACCGTTGTGGTTTCAGGCAAAGCTGTAATTGTAAAATCAAGTTCTCCAAAACTTTCACAGGTTCCATCCCAAACACGGGCATAGAAAATATCCCCATCGGAAACCTGCACATTGCTTGGATTCAATATCGCATTTGTATGTAATGCATCAGAATACCAAACTAAAGATATATCTGGACTTGTACTGATGTTACTCTCATAAATTCTTAGGTCTTCACCATTAACAACTCCTGTATTAAAATTATCTTCACAAAGAGCTATAGAATAATTCTGAGCCTGAGGAAGGGAGTTAATTGTAAAATTTATCTGCCCCACATTACTTTCCACTCCAAAACTTACTCTTACAAAGAAATCATCAGCATCACTTACACTTATATTTGCTGGATTTGATACGGGAAGAGTTAAACCAGAATCGAAAAACCATTCTTTTACGGTTCCGGGGTCATTATTCACAGCAGGTTCAAGTCGAGTCAAATCATAACCTGCCACTGTTCCTGATCCTTGAACATCTTCACAAAGTTGAATTTGTAAATCATTGGCCTCAGGTAACTGTCTCACATTAAATGTGACCCTTCCAATATTTGAACAATTAGCACTTTGCACTAAAGCATAAAAAACATCATTATCAGCAGCACTAACATTATCAGGTGTCAAAACTGCATTTGTCAGACCTATGTCTGTAAACCAAGTGACGGAGGAGGTACTTCCTCCATTTACACTCGAATTATAGTTCAAAAGATTTATTCCTGTTGTCAAGCCCGTTCCGAAGCTATCTTCCCAAACATCAACAACAATATCTAATGCTGTAGGTAAAGCATTTACCGTATAGGTTACTACTGCAACATTTGTATTTAAACCATCATCAACAGCAGCAAAAAATCTAATACCATTTGTTGCATTCACACTTGTTGGGTCAGGAATAGAATTTGTGGGTAACCCATTGGGCTCGGTTGGCCAATCAAAAAACCATGTAAATGTATCACCATTCCCCTCATTAATTTGATTTTCAAGCAAACTTAAATCTACAGATGCACTACCACTTGCAGCAACATCTTCACATACTTCAGGAAAAACATCTCTGGCAACAGGAGTGTTTAAAACTGAAAATTGAACTGTAGCAATATTTGAACAACTTGCATTGAAAACCAGAACGTAAAAGATATCTCCATCCATCACGTCCTGTGAACTAGGATTCGGAACCAGATTGCTTAATCCAGAATCGAAGTACCATTCCACATTTACAGGCTGACCTCCAGTTATGGCATTATTATGCGCTGTTAAATCAACAGCTGTCGCCATCATTGATCCCGGAACATCTTCAAATTCCGTAACGTTTTGGTCATTTGCAATAGGTAATGGCAATACCGAGTAGGTAACAATAGCAGTGTTAGACTCACCTCCACTCTCAACTAAAACATGAAACTGTTGCCCATCACTAACAGTAGCATTTGTAGGATCTGTTACCAAAATCGTAAGCCCTGCATCATCATACCAAGTAACGGCACTTGTTGTTGCTCCATTAATGGCTCCGTTCAATGCAGTTAAATCGATATTTGAAGCAAGTCCACTGCCAACTACATCCTCACAAATACTAATATTCTGATCATTCGCTATAGGAGATGAACGCACAACAAACTCAACACTTCCACGATTTGTACAGTTACCATTATCGATAAATGCATAAAAAACATCTCCATCACTTACTGTAATATTTCCAGGACCCGAAACCAAATTTACAAATGCTGCATCTTCATACCAAACAACTGGATCTCCACTAGAAACAGCATTATCATAAGAAGTTAGATCAACACCTGATGCTGTTCCACTTCCAAAAGTATCCTCCCACAACTGAATTGTTATGTCATTGCCTTCGGGCAAATTTTCAATTGTATACGTTACTGTCGCAACACTTGAACCTGTTGAAGTAGACACCTCAGCATAAAACACTTCTCCATTGGAAACCGTTCTATTAGATGGATTGGTAACTGGCTTGGTCAACCCAACATCATGGAACCAGGTAACAGGCAATGCATTTCCATTTGTAATTAAATTATCTAGCTGAGTTAAATCAATATTCGAAGCAATTCCGGAATTATAATTATCCTCACAAACTACAGGGTTTTGATCTACAGCCTGGGGCAAAGCATTCACTGTTACGGTTACTACCGCTACATTAGTACAATTTCCATCATCTACTTGTACCCAAAATTGCTGACCATTTGTGGCACTTACATTAGTAGGATCAGGAACAACAGTTGCTAAAGCACCATCAGAGTACCATGCATAAGTAATACCTGCACCTCCATTTGTTGCTGTTTCAAGTGCGGTAAGATCAATTCCTGAAGCTACACCACCACCAATCACATCTTCCCACACCGAAATAGTTTGATCATTAGCCGTTGGCAATGCATTTATAATAATAGACTGTGTTACATTATCGGTGCCTCCCGAAATTAAATTTACCTCTAAATTAACATCGTAAGTACCCGAAGCAGTAAAAACATGTGTCACCGTAAACGGATTTACATTACTTGTTTGTGAGGTTCCATCTCCAAAATCCCAGGTTGCACTTGCAATGTTGGTTAAATCGGAAGTAATGTTAAATTCTGTACCATCGCCCTCACAGTCGAATTGATACGCAAATTCCAGACTAAAAATACTGGTAACAAAATTGGGTAAACCTAACCAGCACCTTCTTCCTGACAAATTTTTCGAGTCTGCCGCAAAATTACTTCCTGCTCCAGCAACATCCGGATTGTTAATCACATCCAAATTTAAACTCCCACCTGTTGCTGAATTATTTGTTTTGGCTAAATATATTCTATTATCCGGTGCCAATTGCAGTGCACCATAATACCAGGCACCACTTCCAATTAGTTGTGCAGAACTATTAATAGTAGCCTGATTATTGGATGAAATATTGAACTGATACAGTTCGCCAAGAGTATACAAACTTACATACAAAAATTCACCTGATGGAGAAAATTCCACACCATAAGGTGAAGTATAACTACTGATCTGTATTGGATTTGACACCTGTCCGGTAGAAGAATTAAAATCAAATAATTCCACCATATTTTCTGTATATATTGCAACAGCAAGCTTGCTCCCATTGGGTGAAGTTTTCATATAACCAATAGAAGATCTTCTGTCAGAATTATGCACTATACCTACGGAACTAGTAACGGCAGCGGCCAAACCTGCTGCACTTAATTGATAAGCTAAAAATCGTCTATTCCCCCACTCATGAGTCAGCACCCAAAAATCAGTACCATTTGCATGTTTTACTGCTGTAACCTTTTCACAAACTTCATTCCTAAACACTACAACGTTTTTGGTCGTAACTTGTCCTAAACCACCATTCATTGACATATCCACAATTGAATATCTCAAACCATTTCTTAAAACATTTTGATGAGCATCAACAGTAAAAATGTAATACAACACACTGCTACCTGGTTGCTGCACAATAATAGAAGATTGAGTTGCAGATACATTTCCATCCAATCCATCTCCATTTGCCATTACAGCGTGATTTTTATTATACACCGTTATTCCATCAGTATAAAATAAAAGATCGCCCTGAGCATTGCAAACAGTTGCACATCCCTCTTCCGTATCTAATGCTCCATCAGTTAATGGTGCCGCAGGGTCAACATTAAAATTCAAACCTGCATTTTCGCCAAAATACCATACCCCGGCACGTCCTTGGGCAAATATTTCAGAAAAAGAAGAAAGTACTAAAACTACAACTACTATGTATGCCTTTAGCTTCATAGAACAAATTTAAAAGCTTGTTTACCTTTACTTAAACTTTGATTATCTTTCACTTACACTCAATTTACAAAATAATAATGTTCATAACACAACAAAAACCAATTAAAAAAATCAGGTAATAATTTCAATATTTCGAAGCTATTCCTGATTTTTAATATTAGTTAAACGACTACGACTAAAAAAATTAGCTTAGTCCTAAATAATCAAATAGTTTTGATTTAACATTAGCAGTTAGAGGTCTCTTTCCGTTAAGAATGTATGACAAGTAAACATCTGTTATTCCAATAATTTTGGCTACTTTTTTCTTCTTGTCATCAAGAATTCTAAGTCTCTCTTTAATTCTTACCAAATCGTCTTGAACTTCTTGTGTCATAACTGTTGTTTTAAAATGAATAGAATTGAGTAATAAGGTTTGTTTCTTTCTTTTCGATTAACCGGATGAGAAGTAGGCAAACTGCCTACTCCCACACCTAGCTAATTTTCTGCAAATTTTAACCAAATCATGGTTAGGTTTTAAAGTGAATAGAGCAATTAGTTCGGACTATAATCCAATCCGGAACCAATAGCTTTTTTAAGGTCAAACAATCTTAATTGCTTTTGCAACAGATCGTAATTTGTATATAAAGTTTTACGGTTTCCAATTTTTGAACTCTGTTCCTCTCGATCAACAGTAATAACAACTTTTGTTTTCTTAAAATTATCATTAATGTATTTTAGCATTTCTAAATTAGATAGTGCTTTAAGAGGAATAATTACCAGATCAATAGATGTATGATTAAGAATAACTTCAGTTTCCAATGGATCATCAGCAAAATAAGCCTGCGCATCCAAACTGTGAATATATTCTTTCAATTCACCTATTAGCGATCTGTTCTCTTTTATAAATAAAATATTCATTGCCATTCCTGATGAAGGAAGAATTTTAAAACTATCACCTTCCAATATTAAAACACCCATATCAATTAGATATTAGAACGTGTTTTTACATTCAATTAAAATACCAAAAGACCTATTGAGTTGATTATGTGTGCATTAATATTCTCACAGCTTCTTTTTAAGGTATTAGCAAATATCCACATTCGGATATAAATGTTTAAGAATAGTAAAACAGAATACTAAAAGCCTGCTATTCTAGCACATACATTTTTCTCAATAGTTTTATCCAATTTCGGACATCATTTTTTGGTTAATACCAGTACTTTTATGAATAGCTTGATTTTATTGATTTTACAATTTAAGAAGGTCTTCAAAAAGTGGATATATCCGAAAATGGATGTAAAAAAAATCTGGAATAATCCAGATTTTCACTTTTCTATTTTGTATTTTTTGATTCGCCGATCCAATGACTGCCAGGTGATATTTAATAAATCTGCAGCCTTAGATTTATTATAATTCGAACGCTCTAAAGCCTTTAGAATACAGTTCTTCTCTACCAGTTCCAAATCTAAAATTTCTTCAGAAGGATAATGGTAATGATCAGAATAATTTTCCTTAATCTCATTAAGCTGAAAATGGGACAATCCAAGTTTATTGGTATCGCAAATAATAACTGCTCTTTCAACCATATTTTTCAACTCTCTCACATTTCCAGGAAATTCATAGGCCAATAACTTTCTAACCACTACTTCATCTACTTCATTAATATTTTTAGCCATTATCCTATTAAAATACTTCACAAAATAATCCAATAACAAAGGAATATCTTCCTTTCTATTACGTAATGGCTCTAAATGAATTACAAAAGAACTTATCCTGTGATACAAATCTAAACGAAAACCTTTTTCAGTACTTAGTTCTTCTAAATTTTGGTTGGTTGCAGCGATAATTCGTGTATCAAATGGAATTTCAATATTAGAACCTACTTTTCTAATCTTTCGGTCTTCCAGAACACGTAAAAACTTTGTTTGTAAATTTAACTGCATATCTCCAATCTCATCCAAAAAAAGTGTTCCTTTATTTGCTGCCTCAAACCACCCTGTTTTGGTATCAGAAGCTCCCGTAAAAGCTCCTTTGGTATGTCCAAAAAATTCACTTTCAAACAAAGTTTCAGGAATTGCACTACAATTCACCGCATAGAAACAATTTTCTTTTCTACTGCTCAAATAATGAATCGCCCTAGCAACCAACTCCTTACCAGTACCACTCTCTCCTGTTATTAAGACTGATGTATTCTCTGTCTTAGCAACCTTACCAATTAAATTTATGAGATTTTTCATATGGCGACTTTCACCTACAATTTCGTAGCCCATCGCCTCGTAAAATTCTTTCGATATGATTGAATAGTTTCTTTTTACTTCCTGCAAACTCTTATTCAGATTCACAAATTTCTTTGTTCGCTCAATGGAATGTTCAACATCTCTCAAACGGAACGGTTTCGTGAAAAAATCAGAAGCACCAAGTCTCATAGAATGAATCACCGAATCCATTTCACTATAACCACTAATCATGATTACTTCGATATCTGAATGCTCCTTCTTTATCCTCTCAAGAACATCCAAACCACTCATTTCAGGCAAATTAACATCAACTATAGCAATATGTACCTCATTACGGTTCATAATCTCAAAAGCTTCAGAAGGCGTACTGGCTTTAAAAATTTGAAAATTTGGATCAATAAGAAACTCGCTCAGCTCATCACGAACCAATTGCTCATCATCTAAAATCAGAATTCTAAGATTACTTACTGAAATCATAGTGGTTGTATAGTGTTAACTTTCCTTAAAATATACCTATTTTTTCTCTATCATTTGCTCAAATGGAAAAATTAATTTCATTTCTGTGTACTGATTTTTCTTACTACGAACTTTAATTTCTCCATTCATTTTCTGCACAATATTCTTACTTACATACAAACTCAATCCTGAATTCGTTTTCTCTTGTTTTGTAGAATAGAAAGGTTCAAAAATGGAATTCAAATTCTTTGGATCTATTCCTTCTCCAAAATCCTTAATCGACACAACCACCTCATTTTCTACAAGTTTTGTCTTTACTTGAATTTTATCTTCCATACTTTCATTGGAATGGCTTCTTTTTAGTTTTTCACCTATCGATTCATATGAATTATTCAAAATATCGACAATAACTTTCTGCAGTTTGTACTTGTTTCCACATATATAAAGCGAATCAGGATCAACTCTTAATTGAATATCAACATTAGAGTTTTTGTATTGCTTTTTCATTAAGTTAACAGCATCGTGAACAACATTATTTACATTCACCGATGCATTACAACTTTCATTTTGCGATGAATTAAAAATACTAATCTGAGATAGGTAAATTTTTATTCTATCAATATCCTTAAATACCTGCTGGCACTTCTCTTCAATATATTTCTTATCAATTATATCTTTAGATAACCTCAGCAAAACATTATCTATAATCATTGATATTCCAGAAAGTGGCTGATTGATTTCATTGACCACACTACTTGCCATTTTCCCTAAAGATTCGAGTTCGGATTTTTGAGTTAGCAGTTGATTTTGATACTCATTAACCAATAGTTCATGATTAATCTTTTTCTGCATTTCTGATGCATTCCGCTCAAGTTCTTTTTCATGTACTTTTAAATCTGAAATAACAGCTTGATATTTATTCTCGATAATCCCTTCTCCATTAGGTTGAGGCAATTCATTCATCAACAAACGAATTCCTCGTCCATTGTATAAAAAAGCAATTAGAATTACCTTCTTCAAATTCCCATTCTTGGATTGAAGATTAATAACATCAAAAACAAAATCTCTCTTTTTTTCTCTAAAATTCAATAGCTCTTCCGCTTTATCCATAAAAGGCTTAGGAATAAAATTAAAGAAACTTACATTAGTCGTTTTTTCCAGTTCACTACATTCCAACAACTTGCAACCAAAATCATTGATATAAACGATCTCATTATTTTCATTCAATTCAACAAAAGCTTTATCTTGATACTCTTCTCTATCAAAAGCGAGACTATTTTTTAGAGTTGTTTCCATCTCAACATCTTCTGTCACATCCCAAGCAACTCCTGTATAAATGAGCACATCCAATTTCGAGTTATACTCAGTATTCATTTCAAGATGGATATGTCTTATTTTCTTATCCTTTGTAATTATTCTATGCTTTAGCTCAAGCTTTTGATTTTCTTTTACCCTAATATTTAACACCTTATCAAAGGTCAATAAATCCTCAGGATGAAACTTTTCTTTTATACACTCTAATACATTATCAATCTCCTTATCAGAAATTTCATAAATACGATAAAATTCTGTCGATCCTCGAAGTATATTTGTATAAGAATCCCATTCAAAACTCCCTACTCGTGCTAGTTTCTGAATCTTACGAATCATCAACTCCTTCTTTATCAACGAATCCTTCAAGAGTTTTTTATCTGAAACATCTCTACCAACAATATGATAGTACATTTCATTAAATTCCATTTGCTTAAAAACGGTCCATTCTATCCATTTTTGTTCCAACAGGTGATTCTTTATCGGCTTTTCTAAAATAATCGACTGACTCTTGCCATTCATTTGCTTTATGGCTATCGATATTTGTCCTGAAAGTTCACTATTGATATCTGCAACGGAATTAACCGATACCCCATCTAAAGAGTAACTAAAAAAATCTGTAAATGCCTTATTTGCAAACTCTATCTTAAGTGAATTGTTAATCTTAAGAATCAACTCACTCTGTCCTTCAATAATGGTTCTGTAATTGCTTGCAAGGTTTTTAAGCCGGTTTTCAAAAAGCTCTTTATCTCTTAATGCAAGGTTCAACTTCACATTTTGATCTTCCTTCTGTTTTCTATTATTATACAGATCCAAAAAGATATTTACCTTGTTTTTTAAAATTGTTGAATTGAAAGGCTTCATGATAAAATCGACACAACCACAATCGTAACCTCTTTGTTCACTTTCTTTATCAAGATAAAAAGCGGTTATATAAATAATCGGAGTTTCTGCATTCTTTATTCCAGATCTGATTTTCTCAGCAAGAGCAAAACCATCAATTTGTGGCATTTGAATATCAAGAAGAATTAAGGCATATTCTTTCTCTTCTATTTTTCGGATAGCATCTAACGGAGATTGAATCAACTCTAATTTTGTATCTAATTTTCCCAATACGGCACCTATTAGATCCAAATTCTCCAATCTATCATCCACAACCAATACTTCCGGAGTAAAATTAAATCCCATACGCTACTGATTAATCTTAACTAAAACCATTTATAGAAAAAAAAGACCCTAAACTGGGCATTTCTTTAGTTATTCCATAATTCTTTGTTTAATCAAAATTAAAACGAATACACCTAAAAATCAATGCTATTGTGATTAACCATGCTTAAAACTCCTTGAGAAGTACAAAAATCTTGGTCAACTATCCGAAAATGGCTATTAAGTTTTTCAACTAAATCCCTAAATAAGAGCACAAAGAGCTCCCTCAAGTGTTAAGTATTTATACTCGAACCCCTCTTTTTTCAGGCGATTCGGAAGGATAGTTTGTCCATTTAACAGAACTGTAGAAGCTTCACCAAGTAATAATCTCAAAATGAAGGATGGAATATGACAAAACGCCGGACGATTTAATGTTTTTGCCATCATTTTTGTGAAGTAAGCATTATTGACTCTTTCTGGTGCAACCAAGTTGTATATTCCTTTGGTTTTTTCATTAATCACAAAACCATACACCTTTATCAAATCATCAACATGAATAAACGGAAACTGTTGCTTACCAGATCCCAAACGACCACCAATACCTAGTTTAAAAAACGGCAATGATTTTTGAATGATTCCTCCATGTTTACTTAAAACCACTCCTAGTCTAAAAATTACTGTTGCTACATCCAGTTTTTGCATTTGCATTGCTGCCTGCTCCCATTCAATACAAACTTTACCTAAGAAATCATGAAAATATTCTTCACTTTCCTCTGAATGCTCATTGAGACTCGAATATATTCCAACAGCAGATGTACAAATAAATTGCTCTGGCTTATTTTTTAACAAGGCAACTGCTTTACACAGATTTTTAGTCGTTTCCACCCGACTATCACGAATTATTTTTTTTCTATTGTTAGTCCACCTAGAAAGTATTGATGCACCTGAGAGGTGAATAATTACATTTGCACCATCTAGAAGATTAGCCAAAGATTTCGCATCTCCATACAATCTCTCTCTGGGAATCTTTACAATCTCGGCTCTAAATTCAGTTTGTAAAAAATCACACAAATGTGAGCCTACCAATCCATTACTTCCTGATATTGCAATTTTCATCTGCTTTGATTTCAAATGATTTCAGGTAATCATCAGGATTTAGATGAATTGATTCAAACAATAAATCCAGAATAATCTCCTGCTAAAAATTTCTTCAAATCGGCACCAGTAATTCGTACTTTAATATTTCCTCCCATGATGTAAGAGATATTCCCCGTTTCTTCTGAAACTGTTATCACATGTGAATCTGTTGCCTGACTCATTCCAATGGCTGCACGATGTCGTAAACCTAAACTTCCAGGAATATTAGTACTATCTGTAACCGGCAAAATACAGCGAGCTGCAAGAATTCTATTATTGGCAATAATTACTGCTCCATCATGCAAAGGAGAGTTTTTAAAGAATATTGACTCTAACAAGGTTCCAGAAACTCTTGAATTTACAATCTTTCCTGTATCAGCGTAAGCCTGTAAGTCGGAATTTTTCGCAATTACAATTAAAGCACCTGTTTTCGATTTAGACATGTGTTCGCATGCTGTAACAATAGAGGCAATTTCCTGTTCTTGAAAACCAACCTCATCCTTTGTAAACCAATTCTCTAAACTAAATTTCTGATTTACATTATATCGTGAGCCTAATATCAGCAAAAATTTCCTGATTTCCTGCTGAAAAACAATAATCAATGCAATCACTCCAACTCCAATAAATTGTCCAAGAATACTACTCAACAATTCCATATTTAGAGCGCGTACAAGCAGCCACATTAGATAAAAGAGAAATAATCCCACAAAAATATTAATAGCTACAGTTCCGCGAATCAGAAGGTAAACTTGATACAAAAGAAAGGCTACCAAAAGAATATCCAGAATATCAAAAAGCCCAAGAGTGATAAAAGCAGTGATCATTATATATTTAAATTCGGTCTATTAACAAAATTACAATTTTATATCAATATTTATTATTTCAATTGTGATTTGATCATATGATGTAGTTTTACGCATTCAACAGCCTCATTTACATCATGTACACGCAGAATATTTGCACCCTTCTCCAAACACATCATATTTAATGCTGTAGTCCCATTTAAACTTGAATCAGGCGTACCACCAAGATATTTATAAATCATCGATTTCCGGGACAAACCAGCTAAAACAGGAAGTTTAAAATCCGAAAACTCATTCAATCGAGCTACAATTTCGTAATTGTGTTCCAATGTTTTTCCAAAACCAAAACCAGGATCAAGAATCACATCCTTCACCCCATAATTGTTAAGTTTCAAGATCCTATCCTTAAAAAAAGTTTTAATATCACCCATCAAATCATTGTAATATGGATTCTTCTGCATGGTTTGCGGTGTTCCTTTTATGTGCATCATGATGTATGGAACCTGAAGTTCACCGATGGTTTCAAACATCTTATCATCCATAGTACCTCCAGAAATATCATTGATAAGGCATGCTCCAAATTCATTTACAATTCTCTTTGCAATGTTTGCCCTAAAAGTATCAATAGATAATATTGCCTGAGGAAACTCATTTCTAATTGCCTTTACAGCAGGAACCATTCTTTTGTGCTCTTCAGCTTCGCTAACATCATCAGCACCAGGCCTTGTAGAAAATGCTCCAATGTCAATTATATCTGCACCTCCTGATAGAATTTTCTCCGCTCGGTTCAAAATGGTTTTCTCCTCGGTATAACTTCCACCATCATAAAATGAGTCTGGAGTGATATTCAAAATCCCCATTACCAAAGGAGTTTCGAAATTTATTGAATGATTACCACACTTAATCATAGGAATATCGCTGTTAAAACAATTAGTTTTTTAATTTTGCATAAGCAATTTGACGGATCAAATACCCAAGCAAAAGTAAAATAAAATACCATGGCTTTGCCTTATTTAGTACTTTTACGGGAAAATTTCTAAATAAACTATGAATAACACAGACCAACAGTACAATCATATTATTGACATCTGTACAGATATCTTCACTAAAAAAATGCAAGATTATGGAACTGCCTGGAGAATTCTTCGTCCAAGTTCTATGACTGACCAAATTTATATCAAAGCGCAACGTATCAGGAGCATTGAAATCAAAGGAACTAGCAAAATAGAAGATGATATCCGTTCAGAATTTATTGGTATTGTGAATTATGCAATCATGGGAATCATCCAGTTAGAGCTAGGAACTTCTGATGAAGAAATGAACCATGAGAAAGCATTGGAATTGTATCAGAAATACTTTAAGGAAGCAAAAGAATTGATGGAAGCCAAAAACCACGATTACGATGAAGCTTGGAGAAGTATGAGGGTAAGTTCTTTCACCGATTTGATTCTAATGAAGATTAATCGCACAAAACAAATTGAGGATAACCAGGGAATGACCATCATTTCAGAAGGAATTGATGCCAATTACTTTGATATGATTAATTATTCTGTTTTTGGTCTGATTAAAATTGAATTCGAAAACGCCTAAATAAATCCAAAATCAAATGAGTTTAATTCGATTTTTCAGCCGTCTGATTGTTGGTTTAATTTTCATTTTCAGCGGATTTGTAAAAGCAGTTGATCCAATGGGATCGACCTATAAATTCACCGATTATTTTACAGCATTTGGATTAGATGCACTTACTTCTCTTGCATTCCCTTTAGCAATTCTTTTGTCAACCTTGGAATTTGCGGTTGGTATGGCACTTGTATTCAACGCAAGAAAACAACTTTCTGCATGGGGTGCTTTGATATTCATGGGCATTTTTACGCCATTAACTTTGGTTTTGGCAATCGCCAATCCAGTTACTGATTGCGGGTGCTTTGGTGATGCTTTAATTCTTAGTAACTGGGAAACATTTGGCAAGAATGTAATTATCCTTTTACTTACACTGATTTTATTTTTTGGCAGAAAACAAAAAGAAAAATCATATCCTTTATGGGAACAAAACTTACTTGTTGTTTTCTCTATTGTATTCTCAATTTGGATTTCGGTTTACTCATACAAACATTTGCCAATTATTGATTTTAGGCCCTATCACATTGGGGCAAATATCAATGATGGAATGATTATACCTGATGGAGCTCCTGCTGACGAATACAAAAGCATTCTAAAGTATGAGAAAGATGGTGTGGTAAAAGAGTTCGACGAAACCAATTATCCATGGCAAGATAGCACTTGGGTATTTGTTGACTCGGAACAGATCAAAATTAAAGAAGGCTATACGCCACCTATTCACGATTTTTCGATATCAAATGAAACAGAGGGAGATATTACCGATAAGGTATTACATGATGAGAATTACACCTTCATTTTGGTATCAAAAGAAATTGATAAACTGAATGAGGAAAGTCTTCCTAAAATTAAGGACCTGTGGATGTATGCTCTGGAAAAAGGCTACTCCTTTATTGCCTTAACAGCATCAGGAACTCAGGAATGTGAAGATTTTAAAGCAAGTCATGAATTGCCAATTGAATTTTACAATACAGATGAAATTCAGTTGAAAACAATTGTCAGATCAAATCCGGGATTAATTCTGATTAAAAACGGAACCATTCTGAACAAATGGCATTATAATGATTTCCCAGCTGTTGAAGAACTAAAAGGTGATTTGGCAGCATATTCAATTTCAAAACATCAAAAATTAAATATCAAACTAGTATTTATTAGTATTACTTCAACTTTGCTGTTGTTAATCTGTTTATTCTTTATAGTGAGCAGAAATTCAAGAGCAAGAAAATGATTACAATTATGAGAAGAAAAATTGTTGCAGGAAACTGGAAAATGAACAATACTCTTGAAGAAGGTATTGAGTTGGCTGGACAAATCAACGATCTAGTAGAAAACACTGAGATCAATGATGTAGATGTTGTTATCGGTACTCCTTTTATTCACCTTACTGAAGTGAATAAAGTTGTAGGTGAAAAAATTGGGGTTGCTGCACAAAACTGTGCTGATGAAAAAAGCGGTGCTTACACTGGTGAAATCTCAGCTTCAATGATTAAATCAACAGGTAGCAAGTATGTAATCCTTGGTCACTCGGAAAGAAGAACATATTACGGAGAAACCAACGAGATTTTGGTTAAAAAAGTAAACCTAACTCTTGAAAATGGTCTTGCTCCAATTTTCTGTATTGGTGAGGTTTTGGAAGAACGCGAAGCTGAAAAGCACTTCGAGGTTGTAAAAAGCCAAATCGCAGAAGGTTTGTTCCACTTGTCAGCTGAAGAATTCGGAAAAGTTGTATTGGCATACGAACCAGTTTGGGCAATCGGTACAGGTGTAACTGCTTCTTCTGATCAAGCTCAGGAAATGCACGCTTTCATCCGTAAAACTTTAGTAGAGCAATACGGTGAAGAAGTCGCAAACAACACTTCTATTCTTTACGGTGGTAGCTGTAAGCCTTCTAACGCAAAAGAATTATTCGAGAACGCAGATGTAGATGGTGGTTTAATTGGTGGTGCTTCTTTGAAAGCTGAAGACTTCATGGGAATTATTACTGCATTCTAAGAACAGAATAGTATAAAATAAAGGCCGATACAAGCAGTGTCGGCTTTTGTTTTTTCTGCACTTATAGCATACCTTGCAACAACAAAAACAAACTAATAAAACAGATGGACTATATTGAACTAAAATGCCAGATAACTCCTTTTGATGAAGACATTGCCGACATTCTAATTGCAGAACTTGGCGAGATCGACTTCGAAAGTTTTACCCAAACCGACGATACTGTTGAAGCATTCATACAAGCTCCTCTTTTCGATATGCAAAGAGTGGAAGAATTAACGGTAAACCTTCTTCCAAATCATAGCATTTCTTATTCACATCAAACCATTGAATCGCAAGATTGGAATGCTGTTTGGGAATCAAATTTTCAACCAGTAATCATCTCCGATCAAGTGGTTATTCGTGCATCATTCCATACCGATACACCTAAGGTTCCTTACGATATTGTAATTGATCCTAAAATGTCGTTCGGTACGGGTCATCACTCTACTACTTCATTAATGGTACAAACCATCCTTGAAACCGAAATTGAAGGCAAAAGAGTGTTGGATATGGGATGTGGAACAAGCTTATTGGCCATTTTAGCATCGAAAAGAAATGCAGTTAGAGTTGATGCCATTGACATTGATGAGTGGCCATACAAAAACTCGTTGGAAAATATCAAGAACAACAAAGCCAAGAACATTTCTGTATTCCTGGGTGATGCAGCATTATTGGAAGGCAAAACCTACGATGTGGTATTGGCAAACATCAACCGAAACATCTTGGTGAACGACATGAAGCATTACGTAGCTTGTTTACCTGAAAACGGTGAGTTGATTATGAGTGGTTTTTACACTGAAGATTTGCCACACATTCAAGCCGAAGCCGAAAACAATGGATTAAAATACATTAGCCACAAAGTAGATAACAATTGGGTGGCAGTAAAATACACCAAGTCCTAAGTATAAAGTAGTAAAGGAAAAAGTATAAGCGACTAATACTTTTTCCTTTCTATAAACATTTATTCTAATTTATTTTTATACTTTTTCACTTATAACTTTCTCCTTATTTCTTGTTAAATTGCCTTATCACAATTCCTGATTGGGCAAAAACAAAACCTATGACTCTAAATCTTCGTTCTTTACTACTTATAATTACCTTTTTCTGTTCAGGCAACGTATTTGGACAGTCTATAAAATCATTTCCACACGATTCCATTCAATTCCAGGAAGAATTCCTGAAGTTTATGGATCACCCAAGCAAAAAAAAGGAAAGCAAAGCATTTGCTGAACAATTCCCAACCTTTTGGCTATCTCCAAATCTAAGGCCAGAAGAAAGACAAAAAATATATCAAATTAGCGATATCCTCTTACAAAAAAGAGCAAGATCTTTTCCTGATTTTTACAACTACTTTCAAACCTTAATACTGTTTCAACAGCAAAACAGAAGTGCAAGTGACTTTACAAACTGGCATACTGGTTTTTTACAGCATGTAAGCAATAAAAAAGTAAAACTGAGCAAAAGCAAAGATTTTTTGATTCAAACTCAGCACCTACTGAACGACAGTATCATAAACAAATCGTACGCTGTTGAGTGGAAAGCAGAAAATGCTCAATTCAAATATACATTCGATGAGAAACTAAGTATTGAATTTGAGAAAGCCGATTTGCTTTGCATCGCACAAAGAGATACTTCAAGCATCTACAATACCAGGGGAACCTACTTCCCATTTGAAAAGGCTTGGAAAGGAAGCAATGGAAAAATCAGCTGGGAAAGAGCAGGTAAAGATATCAATACAGAATATGCCATATTCGATTCCTATCATATCGATGCCTCAAAATCGACATTTAGCATCGATACTGTACAATATTTCAACCCTGATTTATCGGACCAAGCACTTAACGGCAGTCTGATTGAAAAAGCGATCAGAACCAAAAATCCTAAAAGAGCACTGTATCCGCGATTTGAATCCTTTGAACATGAAATTAAAATCGATGAGATATACAAACATGTAAATTACAAAGGCGGAGTTGCAATTCATGGTGCAAAATTTATCGGGAAAGGAAGCCCTGAACACCCTTCCGAAATTCAGATATCCAGAAATGACACTCTGTTTCTGGTAGCACAGTCGGAACACTTTGCATTTCAAAACAATCAAATTGCAGGGAAGGATACCAAAATTGAAATTTTAATTGATACATGTAGAATCTATCATCCAGGTTTATTGTTTAAATATTTCCCTGAAAAGAAAGAATTGAACCTGTTTCGCGATGGCGAAGGCATTTCAAAAAGTCCCTATTTTAACAACTACCACAACCTAATTATGGATTTTGGTATGTTGGTTTGGCGTTTGGATGAAAACATGATGCACTTTACCAAGATGAAAGGTGCTACCAAGCGTCAGGCACACTTCGAATCGTCAAACTATTTTAGAATGAACCGATTCATGCGAATCCAGGGAATGGATGAGCAAAATCCACTGGTGCTGCTTAGAAAATTTGCCGACTACATTTATGTGGAAACTTTCACTGCCGAAGAATATGCCAATTACATTAAAAAGCCGGTAAATCAGGTTCGTCAGCAACTGTTTTCTCTTTCGTTCCAAGGCTTTGTGAGCTACAACATGAACACCGATGAAGTAACACTACAAAAGCGATTAGACGACTACATCAAGAGTGGAATGGGACGCCAGGATTACGATGTAATCCAGTTTACCACACAAACCAAAGACAAAGAAGCGGATGCCATCTATTTTATAGGTAGTTCGAATCTTCAGATTAATGGAGTCCGTCAAATTGCAGTGAGTGATTCACAGAATGTGGTGATTTTCCCAAAGCATCGCAAAATTGTACTGAAAAAGAACCGCGACTTTGAGTTTGATGGCCGATTAATGGCCGGCCTAATCGATCTTCATGGTAAAGGCTTCGATTTTTCTTACGATAACTTTAAGGTAGATCTAAAATCTATCGATTCTCTACAAATGAATGTGGTAGTGGATTCCTTAAGTAGATTTGGGAAGAGATACACCAATCTGCTGGGTAGTGTGGTCGAAAACATTTCTGGAGACTTGCTGATTGACGATCCGAACAATAAATCTGGAAATAAGAAATTTGCCGACTACCCTATTTTCAATAGCGTTGATTCCAGTTACGTTTTCTACGACAAACCACATATTCAGGATGGCGTATACAAACGCGAGGAATTCTACTTTAAGGTAGATCCTTACACCATCACGAACATTAATAATTTCGATCGTTCTGATATCGAACTGGCAGGAACTTTTGTTTCCGACAGCATTTTCCCAACCTTTAGAGAGCCTTTAACCATTCGGAAAGACAACTCGCTGGGTTTTGAACACATTACACCAGCAAATGGTTTTTCGGCCTACAACAAAGGTGTTTTTACCGATACGGTTTTCCTTTCGAACCAAGGTTTAAGAGGTAGTGGAACAGTGAACTATTTGGTATCCGAAACCAAATCGAATGATTTCATCTTCCTACCTGAAGAAATGCATACCAATGCAGAAAGTTTCGAATTGAAGGAGCACGATACCAAAATGAACAATCCTGAAATAAACGGAAAGCAGATTTACGTTCAATGGTTCCCATACAAAGATGAAATGTATGTGAAGAGTAGCGCCTTGCCACTTGACATGTATCAAAAACTGGCCACCTTATCGGGAACGCTTAAAATAACACCAAACGGTATCACCGGAATGGGAAATATGGAGTTGGTGAATGCCGAAATTAAATCGGATTATTTTACCTACAATCGTAAAAACATTTTAGCCGATTCGGCAAGTTTTAAAATCTTAAATGCCGATTCGACAGGCTACTCTTTCGAAACCGAATCAGTTAATGCAAACATCGATTTTGTGAGCCGAACGGGAGCTTTCGAAAATACTAAGGCCGACAAGAAAAGTATATTCCCCGATAATCGCTACATGAGTTATATCAACAATTTTAAATGGTATATGGATGAGCAGATGATCGATTTTGGGAAAGAGGATGAAGCAACACTTGCAGCGCTTTGGCAAACAGGAAAAATTGATGATTTGGATGAAAAATCACTCAATACATTTATTTCCATCGATCCGAAACAAGACTCGCTGAGTTTTGTAACTCCACTTGCCCGTTACGATGCCATGGATAATACCATTTCGGCCAAATTTGTAAAAAGCATAAAGGTTGCCGATGCCAAACTTTATCCGGATAGTGGTAATGTGGCCATTGCAAAAGGGGGTAGAATGGAGACCTTCAGAAATGCTGAAGTGATTGCCGATACCATCAACCAATTCCACAGAATTTACGATGCTACCATTAATGTGCATGGTAAAAATTCCTATTCGGGATCGGGATCGTATACCTACAAAACTGCGGATGGCAAAGAGCAGCTACTCTCTTTCGATGTAATTGATGTTGATTCCACAGGCCAAACCATTGCCATAGGAAATATCACGGAAGAAAAAGCTTTTACCCTAAGTCCTCATTTTGATTACAAAGGAAAAGTGAAGCTGGAAGCCAGAGATTCTGCCCTGTTTTTTGATGGTCAGGCACACATACACAACAAATGCGGACAGATTAACGACAATTGGTTGGATTTTAAATCGAAGATCGATCCAAATGAGATATTGATCCCTGTAGATCTTCATGCCATAGACGATGACAGGTTGAAACTATACAACTCCTTCTTCCTGACCAACGATTCAATTCACATTTATTCATCATTCTTATCGCGAAGAATTTTCTATACCGATAATGTTTTGCTTGATGCCAAGGGATATCTTACCTACAATGAAAAGCTGCAAGCCTACCAAATTGCAGAAAAAGAGAAACTAAGAGATCCGAATGTACAAGGAAGCATGATTTCTTTCTACCAAAACAACTGCAATATCAAAGGAGAAGGTAAAGTAGATTTAGGTGCAGAATTGGGACAAATCAAGCAGGTGGCTTCGGGTAATATCGAGCACGATTTAAGCAGCAATATCGTTACGCTGGATCTTATTTATGGAGTTGATTTCTTTATGAACGATCAGGCCATGAAAATCATGGAGAACGACTTCGCCAATGCCACTGTGGCAATCAGTAAGCTCAACAAAAAGAATTACACAAAAAAAATTGCCGAAATCATGGGCAAAGCCAAAGCCGAAAAGGCAATGCTTGCGCGCGATGCCAATGGTTTATACAAGGAACTCCCTAAGGAATTAAAGCACACCATTTACTTTAACAACCTCGATTTTATTTGGGATAAGGAAACCAAAGCCTATCAATCGATTGGTGATATTGGAATTGGAAACATCAATGGCAAGCAAATCAACAAGAGTGTTAAAGGAAAGGTAGAGCTCGACAAAAAACGAAGCGGAAATAAACTTACCATTTATCTTGAAATCGATAAATCAACCTGGTATTTCTTCCAATACCATCATGGGGTAATGTTTGTGCGATCGTCGAATGGTGAGTTCAACACCATTGTTACCGAAACCAAAGAAGACAAACGTGAATTTAAAGATCCGTTAAAAAAGAATCCTTATTCCTACATCATTACACAACGCTCTAAAAAAACGAAGTTCTTGAAGCGCATGAATTTTAAATAGAATTTAGACGCAGATGATCTGTTAAAATTAAAAAGATAAAAACTAAGAAAGCCACACTTCAGATGAGATGTGGCTTTTGCTTTATAATGGAATCTTGGTAAATCCAAGGCAATGCCCTGGATTTATCTATTACCCCTTTTATACAGAAAACACAAAAGCCAGCATTTATGCTGGCTCTACAATCAATATTAATCTAAATCTTTCTATTCTTTGTGAACACCTTGAACATCCTTTGTAGTTAAGGTTTTCATTTCATAAATGTGTTTTCTCTTTGTGTTCCTTTGTGAAAAAGCTTAGTGGTCTTAGTGGTGAAATTATTTCACAATCTCCTTCACACGTCCTACTTGTCCGTTCTCCAATCGCACCTTAATGCCATGTGGATGTATAGCCGAATTGGTCAGCAAATCTTTCACAATGCCTTCGGTTAGTTTTCCGCTGCGCTGATCTTCTTTTAAAACAATCTTTACCTTCAAACCAGGTTTAATGTTTTCTCTTTTATCTCCTTCGTTCATAATTTTGGTTTTTGATAGTCCCTTATACAAATGTAATGCGATTTTGGGAGATTATCATATTATGTTGGTAGTAATTGATATCTGTATAGCTGGTTTCTTTTTAAATACCACTAACACCATTAATTGATGCACAAAGTAAAGACGTCATGAATGCCGTCTCTACCCTAGCACTTCTATTGTTAAACCCTAAATCCAAGGCAATGCCATTGATCCATTCAAAATCAAACAAGCAAGATCACTATAAAATAGGCAAACATGCCATTTCAGATTGCGATGATGCCTGTTGAAAAAGGAAACTTGCCTACCGAAGAAGCAATATTCCCTCTTTTTATAAGGAACATGGAGTAAAAAGAGGGAAGCTTGCCTATAAATCAAGCAAGCATGCCTATAAAATAGGGATTAGTGGGTATCAAAAAGGCAAGTTTCCATATTAGGGACGGACCCTTGCTTGCCAGAGAAGCATGTTCCCAAGAATAACCAGCACACTTGCTTCTTTTAATAGCACCATTCCTTGTTTAAGAAGGATTAATGCGTCTTAAACAAGGAAGTTTCCCTCTCTGAATAGGAAAATTATCTGTTCAGTTAACTTAGACTCTAAAGCAAGAATAAGATCTCATTATTAACGAATAAACCCGAACCATAAGGTCCGGGTTAGTAAAATTGCGGTAATCGAAAAGGGTAATTAATTCTACTTATTCTGCTGTTTCGGCATTCGTTTTCTTCTTACCAGGGAAACGACTTCCTAAATCAGCAGCTGCTTCGCTTGCTCCGGATTGACCCATTACTGCAGCATTTTTAAGCACTTTATAAATAGAAAGAGAGGAAGTAAACGCCTCGCTACCTGCCAATGTTATGGTAGAATCAACTCCATTTGTAATTCTTTCCAGGGGCAGGAACAATTGGCGCAACTGTCTTACACTTTGCAAATCAATTTTAGCCTCGTTAACATCAATAAAATTTGGAATATAATCAGGGTACTGATCTGCATATTCCAATGATTTTTCAACAAAGGCTACCGTTTTATTTCCCATTTTCGGCAACTCCTTTTTATCATCAGCCGATAAATGGGTCAGTTTAGGTTCTAAAACTGAAGTCAACACAGATAATGCATTCATTATTTGTGTGTTTTCTTCTTCGCTTAACACGAATGAAACTTTGTTTTCCATTTTTTTCTTTTTGATTAGTTAAGTTACTATAATCGATTACCACCATTAAACTTACAAAACATAAACTCAATAATCTCAATCCTCATTATGTATTTTATCGTTTTTAACATTAATTAACACTTGCTTTTATATCGATTAGCTTAAAAAAACACAAGCGCCACATAATCAAACCTATATTTTAAAAAGCCAGATAACACAACTCAATTCCACCCTCACAAATCGCTTGTATTTTGCATTTAATTCGCTTGTGTATTCTATCATTAAAACTATCTTTATAAGACCACATAAAAAACGAAACACATATGAGCAACACAGAAAATACATTGATGGAAGTATACACAGGACTTTCATGGGAAGTTGAAATGCTAAAGACAATTTTGGAAGATCATAAAATCAATAGTTTTATTAAAGATGGTTATACAGGAATAATTGCTCCTCACCACTCTGGAGGTACTGCTGGTGCAGTAAAGCTTTGCATATCGAGTGGCGATTTAGAAAGCGCAAAACCCATTATCGAGGAGTTTCTGGAAAACAAAACCGAGTAGAAAATGAACTCGCTAATGACAAAAATTTACGGACAGCGAATCCTGGATGGTGATTTGCTGTTCGATCATGAAAAAATCACTTTTTATACCAATCCAAAGGCTGCATTATTAAGTACCATTGCAATGGCCTTGGTAACAATTAGTAGTGCTTTCAATATTTATGATACCACTGGTGAATCGAGCATTAGCATTGCTTCGATTATAATTGGAGGCATAGCAATTCTTCTTGGAACACTTTCCGTAATCAAATATTTAGCAGCGCGCAAAATTAACCTCATCGAGTTTGCACCACAAGACATTAAGGAAGTTGCCATTAGAGAAATGGCAGACTCTTTACGAATCAGCATTCACTTAAATGACAATACCACCCACAAAATCAGTTGTGCTAAAGATCGTTATTCCGGCAAGTTGGTTCAGACTTTAAAGGATGCTGATGTAAATTTGATCTACCTTTAACCTAAAATGTCTGCCAAATTCCAAAACAAATACAGAATCGATTCTACCCGATTGCAAAATTGGAATTATAGCAGCAATGGCAAATATTTTATTACGATTTGCACCTGCGAAATGGAACACTTCTTCGGCAAAGTTGCTAATGAAAAAATGCTCCAGAATAAAATAGGAGAATTGGCTAATCGATATTGGCATGAAATACCTAATCATTTTCCCTATGTGCATTTAGATGAATTCATTGTGATGCCCAATCATATTCATGGCATTTTGGTAATTGATGATCCGTATAATGGCGGCAAAAGAAAAGATAATAGAGACAGCATAAATGCTGTCTGTACGGATAATGATCAATTATACACTAAAAAGGATTCTAAGTGTATTGGTAGAGACGGCATTCATGCCGTCTGTGAAAGTAAAAATCCAATGCAATCAAATAATATTTCAAAAATAATCCGCTGGTATAAAGGTCGCGTTACATTTAATGCCCACAAAATCAATCCAAAATTTGAATGGCATACACGCTTTTACGATCACATCATAAAAGATCAGAAAGCATTGCAGCGTATTCGCAATTACATCAAATACAATCCAAAGAACTGGAAAGAGGATAAATATTTCGAATAATCTCTATTATCCTTTTTCTTACTTGAAGTAGAGACAAGACAATGCCGTGTCTCTAGTCAAAAATTAATTTTATCACGCAAGGAAAAATTCCCCACATCCATCGCAAATTCGTAACACAAAGAACCAAAAAATTGACTATTTTTAATGACATAGATTTTCACAATTAGCAACATCAATACATGTCAAAATATCAATTCCTTAACCGGGATTTAAGTTGGTTATCTTTTAACAATCGGGTGTTAGAAGTGGCAACAAATCCAGATTTACCCTTGTATGAGAGGATAAAATTCCTCGCTATTTACTCTTCAAATCTCGATGAGTTTTATCGTGTACGAGTAGGAACTTACAAGAGGTTTACCGAACTTCCACCGGAAGACAAAAAAAACTTAAGAGAAAATCCAGATACAATTCTCAAGAAAATTAATGCCGAGGTAGATCGTCAGCAAATTGAATTTGGAAAGATATTTAGAGGCAACATTATTCCTGAGCTTCGTGAGAATAACATTATTCTGGTGCAGGACGAAATGTTGTGCGACGAACATCACCAATTTGTTAAGGATTTCTTTTTGGAGAATATTCTTCCACATGCTCAACCAATGTTGTTGCTGAAGAAGCAGATTAAACCATTCCTTCAGAACAACTCCATTTACCTGGCAGTTAAACTGTTTAAGAGAGGACACAAAAAGGATGATGAAAATGGAACCAATAAAAAACGCAGAGCTCGTTATGCAATCATTAAAGTTCCATGTCACCACTTCCCTCGCTTTATTGAATTACCGGAAGTAGATGGAAAGCATTACATCATGTTTCTCGACGATATCGTTAAGCTAAGGATGAAGGTACTGTTCCCGGGATATAAAATTGATTCAAGCTTTAGTTTTAAACTGAGTCGTGATGCCGATTTGTTGATTGAGGATGAATATTCGGGCGATTTGATTGATATGATAGAGCGAAGCCTGAAAAAAAGAGAAACAGGTTCTCCTTCTCGATTCCTTTATGATGAATCGATACCAAACGGATTTCTTCGATTCCTAAAAGATTCTTTCGACCTGCAACCAAATGATATGGTAAAAGGTGGAAGGTATCACAACTTCCAGGATTTCTTTGGCTTTCCAAACCCTCTGTATCCTGAATTGGAATTGGAGCCCTATCATCCGCTGAATGTTGAGGAATTAAAAGGGGAAACCAAATCCATCTTTAGAACCATTCGCAAGAAAGATCGAATTCTTCATTTTCCATATCAATCGTACAAGTACGTTATCCGTTTCTTGAACGAGGCTGCCTTAGATCCTAAAGTGGAAGAAATTAAGGCAACACAGTATCGTGTTGCCGATAATTCGGCTGTGGTTAATGCTCTGATCAATGCGGCTCACAATGGCAAGAAAGTAACTGTTTTTGTTGAAGTGAAAGCACGTTTCGATGAAGAGGCCAACCTACGTTCAGCACGCGAAATGCGAAAAGCAGGGATCAAGATTATTTACAGCATACCAGGGCTTAAAGTTCATGCAAAAATTGCCTTGGTAATCCGTAAAGATGACAAGAGAGATTATGCCTTCTTAAGCACAGGTAATTTCAATGAGAAAACTGCCAAAATATATGCCGATCATGGATTCTTGACTTCTGACAAAATCATGATTCAGGAAATGAAGCAGCTTTTCGATTACCTTGAAAATAAAACTCCTGGTTATACATTCAACAAATTACTGGTAGGAAAATTCAATTTAAAAAGCGAGTTGATTCGACTAATCGATCAGGAAATTGAAAATGTAAAGAATGGCAAAAAAGGTTATATTCTTTTAAAAATGAATGGCCTTCAGGAAAGAGAAATGATTACCAAGCTATACGAAGCAAGCGAACAAGGTGTGAAAATTGACTTGCTTCTTCGTGGTATCTGCTGCCTAAAGCCAGAGCAGCCATATTCTAAAAACATCAGAATTATTCGAATTGTTGATCAGTTTTTGGAACATGCAAGGGTATTCTATTTCCACAATAATGGAGAGGAGTTACTATACCTTTCTTCAGCAGATTGGATGAACCGTAATTTGCAACGTAGAATTGAGTGTGCATTCCCAATTCATGATGCAGATATTAAAAAAGAAATCATTCACATTTTAAAGTTACAGCTATCTGATAACGTAAGTGCACGTTACCTGAATGGTAAGCTTGATAATGTTCCGATAGAAAGATTAGATGGTGAACCTGAAGTGAGATCACAAATTGCCATTGCTGAATTCCTAAAAGAAAAGGAAAAATCGCAGAAGGAAAAAGAATCGGTAAAAGAATAGAACAAAAACACAGTAACCTAAAGCCCAATACTATGAAACGTTTATTTCTGGTACGACATGCCAAAACAGAAGTACTTAGATATGATATTACTGACTTTCAAAGAAATTTGAAGGAACGTGGAATTAACGATTCAAACTTAATTGCAAATAAGTTGCTGCTTAAAGATGCCATTCCTAATTTAATAATATCGAGTACAGCAAACAGGGCAATTCAAACTGCCCGTTTGTTTGCCGACATTTTAAATTATCAGCAAGAATCTATCGTGCAGTTGGATGAACTATACGATGGTTTTACCACCCACGAATTTTTAGGAATGCTTGACCAGTATGGTAATGAGAATGAATCGGTAATGATTTTTGGCCACAACCCAAGCATTGAATACCTGGCCTTTAATTTAAGTGTTGAGTTCTACGAATATGTACCCACTTGCACCGTTATAGGCATTGAATTCGATGTCAACGACTGGAAAGACATTGAAGCACGATCGGGTAAGGTTTGCCTTTACGAATTCCCGAAAAAATACAAAGGTTGAACAATTATGAGTTATGAATTATAAATGATAAGCTACAACTTTCAGCTTATTGCTTGTAGCTGTAGGCTGAAAGCTGTTTGCTAATTACTGCTAACTGTATTACTGTTTTCCGAATATTATCTTCCCCTGATTATCCAAAATCAATTTCCCATTCACTTTCTCTTTCGATTGAGGATCGATAAATCCTTTGATTAATCCGGTTTTTTGCTGTTTTACCAAAGATTTAATTTGTGCTTCGCTCAGTGTCTTCTCCATAAATACAAATGGCACGATAAACTTACAACCATTCTTATAGTTTGAACATCCAAATGCAGCATTCCCTTTTAGTAAAGTACCCGATTTACAAACAGGACAAGTCAGTACTTCTTTTTCCTCTTCAAGAATACTCAAGCTAAAATCGGGATCTAAAACCAAGTTTCCCGTGATCTTATTACCATCAACAACAAATCCCTTAATTTTAGGCGTTTTGCCTTTTAACACCAATGCTTCAACTTGCTTATCGGTTAATTTCTTGCCACTAAACTCGAAAGGAATTCTAATTTCACATCCATTCTTCCAATTGGAACAGCCCCAAACCGATTTTCCTTTAACAATCTTACCTTCTTTACATTTAGGACAAGCCAATTCAGCAGGAGCAGCTTTTTTCTTTTTAGCCTCAGCTTTCTTTTTCTCTTTTTCTTTCTCCTCATCAATCACCTCAATGGCATTGATATTCTTTCTGGATTTTACATCCCAAACAATGCCAACAACCATATTCTTCAGCTCTGCCATAAATTGGTTCACTTCAAAATTCCCCAATTCTATCTCTCTTAGCTTTTTCTCCCATTGTCCTGTTAATTCTGCCGACTTCAACAACTCATTCTGTATGGTATCAATCAACTGCACACCGGTAACGGTAGCTACCAATCGTTTCTTTTCCTTCTTAATATATCTGCGCTTAAAAAGGGTTTCGATAATATTCGCACGAGTTGATGGTCGACCAATTCCATTCTCCTTCATCAATTCTCGCAGTTCATCATCGTCCACCTGCTTTCCTGCCGTTTCCATGGCACGCAGTAAGGTTGCCTCAGAATAATACTTTGGAGGTTGGGTCTGTTTCTCAGCCAAATCGGGCTGATGTTCTCCTGTTTCCCCTTTCACAAAAGCTGGCAAAATTACGCCCTCTCCCACATTGCTATCCTTGGCATATAAAACTCTCCATCCTGGCTCTACAATCTGCTTTCCTGTTGCCTTAAAATCAATATCGGTAACCTTACCCATAACCGTGGTATTACTCACCTTACAATCCGGATAAAATACAGAAATGAATCGTTTGGTAACCAAATCATACACCTGCTTTTCCTCGTAGCGCAAACCTGAAGGAATAACCCCAGTTGGAATAATAGCATGGTGATCGGTTACTTTTTTATCATCGAATACCTTTTTCGATTTTCTGATTTTCTCCTTCAAAAGCGGATCAACAAATTCTTTATAAGGCGTTAACTTCTTTAAAATCCCAGGAATCTTTTTGTAAATATCATCCGAAAGGTAAGTCGTATCCACCCTAGGATAGGTTGTCAATTTCTTCTCATATAGGGTTTGGATAATCCTTAATGTATCTTCTGCCGACAGGTTAAATTTTCGGTTACAGTCAACCTGCAAAGAGGTCAAATCGTACAATCGTGGTGGCTGTTCCTTACCACTCTTTTTTTCAACTGATACAATTTCGAAAGCCTCTGATTTAATTTTATCCAGAAATGCTACACCTTCCTCTTTTTTATCAAATCGGCCTCTGGTTGCTGCAAAACTTACATCGCGATAAACGGTTTTTAGTTCCCAATATGTTTGCGGAACAAAGTTCTCTATTTCCTTTTGGCGATTTACAATCAAAGCCAAAGTAGGAGTTTGTACCCTACCAATGGATAAGACAGACTTGCCTCCAGCATACTTCAATGTATACAATCGTGTAGCATTTATACCAAGCAGCCAATCTCCAATGGCTCTCGAAGAACCTGCAGCATACAAACGATCGAAATCACATCCCTCTCTCAAATTCTCAAATCCCTCCCGAATAGCTTCCTCTGTTAGAGAAGAAATCCATAAACGCTTTACTGGAACATTGCATTTCGCTTTGTGCAAAACCCAACGCTGAATTACCTCTCCTTCTTGGCCGGCATCACCGCAATTTATCACCTCTTCGGCATTGGCAATTAATTTCTCCAGAATGTCGAACTGTTTTTGAACGCCTGTATCAGGAATTACCCTAATTCCAAAGCGAGGAGGAATTAAAGGCAAATCGTTCATGTGCCAGTATTTCCAATTCAAGTCGTATTCATGCGGTTCCTTCAAGGTGCACAGATGTCCAAAAGTCCAGGATATTTGATACCCATTGCCTTCGTAATAACCATCTCTTTTCGATTTTGCCCCTAAAATTAAGGCGATTTCGCGCGCTACACTTGGTTTCTCCGCAATACAAACTTTCATATTCTTATTAAGTAGTTAATGATTAAATTTTAAGTTAAAAGTACTAAAAGTTACAAGAGCCTAAAGTTGAATAAAATCAACAGCCACCATAGTTTTACTCAAAATGTACTTCAAACTTCTTTAAAATTAAGAGTTTCAAATGACAAACTTACAAGCACTTTAGGCACTTTAAGTACTCCAAGTACTTTCTATTTCTAAAACATATATTTAAACTCGAGAGAGAAAATATTTTCTTCTTCCGACATGCCAAAATTAGCAGTTAATACCATCAATTTATAAGGTGAAACCCAAAAACCACCACCATATCCATGATGCCATTTGCTAGAGCTTTCACCATCAAGCCATACACGACCAAAATCATTAAAAGCTAACACCCCTATTTCTCCACCAAGGAAATAAGATTTAAACCTTGCCAAGCGAAATCTAAAATCGGTATTCTGATATACCATATCATCACCTGCAAATCGATCCTGTCTATATCCTCTTAAATTTGATTTCATTCCCAGCTTATTGGCCTGATAAAATGAATAGCCACTTGTATTGTGAGCTGCTCCTACTCGTAGTGCAAAAATACTACGTTGTGGTCTTCCCAAACTTGTATAGAAACGCATATCGGTTTCCATTTTCTGGAAATTATGGTCGTTTTTCTCTAAACCACGATAAAAACTCCATGAATTGGTCCAATACATTCCTCGAGAAGGTATCACCTTACTGTCTCGTGTATCCCACTCATGTTTGATATTTATTCCCAAATATTTTCTGGTATCAAAATCCGTCAACAGATCCAAATCATTATCCGGATTGCTAAAATCAGTTACAAATCTATCAGGAGTTGCCTTTAATTCCAACTGTTCGAAGAATGGACCAAAAGAAATACTCTGATTTGCTCCAATTTTTTTCCTTAATTGCAAAACCAACTCCGTTCTGCCCATACGAATGCGGTTGTACTCCTTATCATCCAAATCAGGGTTTTCTGTTTCATTTCCAAGCCCAAAATAATAACCTTGAAAATTTGGAGTATTGTAATCTATTTTGGCCAAGAGATCCAAAGATTTAAATACGCCAATCATTTCCCCTGAATATTTAATTTGGGCCGATGGGTACATGAATGCATAATTCACCAAAAATTTATGCATCGATCCATAAGGTTCTTTTCTAAAACTCTGTTTCTTGATATTAAATCCAGCTCCCAATATTAATCCATCATCACTTACAAAATTTAAATTTGCTGCAGGACTAACAATATCATATTTAAAAGATTTACGATCATAAACATTCACACTCTTATTTTTCGATAGACGATTTTTGAAAGCGCCATTCCCTTTTACTTTGGTTTTGGATTTATCGTAAACTACCACGTTAGATTTTCGTGTGCTGTCAATCTTGAATTTATCCTTTCCGGTTCCTCCTACAATTCTTAATTTAACACCTTTCGAATATTTTCCGTCGATATCAAATTCATCTTTACCTCCTAGTCCAAAAATTCTAACCTCTTTGGTTTCTTCCTTCAAAAATTTACGCTCGTAAAGCTTTTCTTTTTTATTTCCTTTCTTGCTTAAACGACGAACTTTAACATGTAGGTTTCCATCCTCATCCCACTCTGCATCAAAATCCTCTGTCCCGTTTGTTCCAACTATATCAACCTGTTTTGCCAGATAATTATAAAATTCAACAGCCAATTCAGGCAATAAATCCCTTCTTGATTTCAATTTAGCAATAATATCATCGGCAGAAATAGCATAAACCTCTTTGGGCAGGTCCTGTATTGCACTCTCAATCGTTTCATCAGTTATTTTCTGCTTAAGTTCATTGGCCATTTCAACCCAATCTTGTTTGTTTTTAGATTGAAGAAAGTTACGATCAAAATAACGAGCATTAAACCCTAAACCAACCACATTTTCAGGAATCGAATCGAAAACCTGAAATTTTGGCATTGCCCATTTTCTTCGGATCAACCATGGAATTTTACCATCGCTGTAAAAGAAAACCTGGTCTCGATCCCTAGGAATCGGTCTTGCAATGGTTTTACCATCTTTCTCGAAAGTTGCCCAGCGCCATTGGTCATCATGCCGGTCCCAGTCATTCAAGAAAATATCGAACAGTCTTGCTCGTAAAACAGCTGTTTCATCAATTTCCAAGTCTGCATTTTTAAATCTTTTTTCGATTAGCTTATCAGTTCCTAATACATCCTTGGTATTGCCAAAGTTATCAGCATCCGACATATCATCATTCGGACGTTCTTCGAAAAGGTACAATTCATTTTTAAAATCTTCCTGGTAGATCCCAAATCTTGGATCATCTGGCACATAAACAATTGTTGGATTGGTATGATAAACACCTGCTGCATCTGCCAGTTTAGGCACTGCAATGGCTGCATAAGGATAGGATTCTGAAATACCATCTTGAACTATTTTAGCAGCAAACGTTCCTCTTAAAGCCGGAGGAATTGCCTTCTCGGTATATTTCTCAACCGATCGTAGCACATATTGTTTTCCATTTTTAGCTTCCAATCTTAAAGATCTGGTTTGCTGTCCACCTCCTCGTTTCAGAATTTTTAATCCTCCTTTTTCAGTTCCAATATCAAAAACAGGAACCTCTATTGGCGTTTCCCATTCTTTGCGATAGTTGCTTCCCAACCAATTCCTTTTCGACTTGCTATCAGTAGAGTATAAATCACTCGCAGCAATTGTAATGGTGCTATCTGCAAAGTTTAAATCTTTGTATTTTTTCGCCAGATCTTCTTTATTAGGTATCGCTTTTGTGAATAGCTTTGTCTGAAATGCAAGGCGGGGGGCATCAATTCCATTCTTTCCAATCGACCACATTTCAAACCAAACTTCATCATTCGAATAAAAGTTAAGTCGAGTAAAACCTATTTCTCTTAAAGCAACATCCATCTTTTTATCAGACACATATTCAGCCTTACTCCCCGATCCTGAAACTACAAAAAATGAGTTATCCTTCTCGGTAAACTGCAAACTGTTATCATGCGCCGATACCGTAATAAGATTCTCATATACTCTGGAAAACTTCCTCCCCATATATCTCATCTGTTTATAAAATGGATATGCAAAATCTTGAGGAGTTCCAAATATCTTACGATACAGCTCCACTGGTCCTACAAATGGAAAATTACCAGCATGTTTTCCTCCACTATAGATTGGATGATGCGCCGCCAATACAATTTTCTTGTCTTTATTTCTTTTTAGTGCATCACTTAATTGAATTAAAAAATCTGATGAACTTTCAAATCCACATTCAGCTTCAGGCTTATCTGCCACATGTAACCACCACTGAGAATCAATCACAAGTAAAACAACATCATTACCTATCTCAATTTCAACCGGCCCAGGACATCCTCCTGTAGGTAAAAACACATCTCCCTTGCCAATATAATCTTCAATATAGGTTTCCAAATTCATAATGGCTTCCCAACCTCCTTTGTGACCCAGGTTCCACTCTTTCTCACCAGGAATAAATATGCTTTCTCCTTTAAAACTTTTGGCCAAATCCAATAGCTTAATTAAGTTTTGATCACCACTATTGATATCTTCAACTTCTTGCTTGCCATATTCTTTTGATATGCTATTCCCTAGAAGAACAAGAGTAGCCTTTTCATTTGCCTGATTCAATTGCTCCCTTAGCATATTTAAATTGGCATCAACAATGTTTGCCTCGCCAAGATCTCCAATAAAAAATATTGAATGCTTTAATAAATTTGAATTTGGAGTTTCATTGTTTTGCCCGTAAACCGCTAAAGCAAAAACTAACAGACTTAAAAGTGAATATATCTTTCTCATAAATTTTTGATTCTATAAAATCAATTACGAAAAGTAGTTTTCAATTATTGTTTAAAACTATATTTTAAAATATTTGCTTTACTACCCTTCCCTTCGTTTGAAATAAACATGGTTCCATCGGGTGCAAAGCAAATTCCCTCCGGCTGGCGGAAAATTTTACGCTTTAACTTCACAATTGCTTGAATATCTCCCTTAGGATTAAGCACCACTAAAAGCTTACCTACAGAACCTACAACATACAAGTTCTTTGTAATAGGATGAACTGCTACAGCTGATGACTGAAAAGTAATATCACCCTGTGACGGATTAATATTTTCCATTAGCCTTACCGAAAATCTCGAATAGGCATCAAATTCCAATATCTTACGAATTTGATCTTGGTCAATCAGGTACTTTGGTTCTTTCGACAATTCATTTTTATCTATCGAGAATTCATAGATAGCTCTCTTTCCTCTGTATTTATTGGAATGTGCCGGACTTCCTTTACAGGCTACCAACAATGAATTTGTTGAAGGATCATATCCCAATCCTTCCGTATCATTACCAGCATTCAAGTGAGTGGTTCGCTTTACCGAATGAATGTTTTTATCCTTTAAGTGATCAACCTTAAAAATTCTCCCATCCGATCTTAAGACGTAAACCAATGAATCTACCATTTCAACCCCTTCGTAATCCCCAGGCTTATCAAATTCATATTTTTTGGTTACCTCTTTCTTCTTGTGATTGAATTTATAGATAATTCCTTTTTCATCGTTCACACACAAAAGAGAATGTTCCGTAAAATAACTTAAGGCTGATATTTCCCTCAAATGATCTTTTAATTCATATTTCTTATCGGGTTCATAAATATCATAAGGAAACTTTTCATAGTCTTCCGATAAATAAATCATTTTCTGATCTTTCTTTTGGGCACATGCCTCAAGAAAAAACACAAGAGCAACCAAGCAAATTAGTGTGTGAAATATTTTTGTCATACGAAAGATCTAACTTTTTATTATTGGAATCATAAAATTAACAAATAAGCCTCAAATACCAATAAAAAAAGGGCGATTGAGGCATTTATATTCATTTGACAAAAGGATTTCATGTTTAATGATTATATTTATTCAGTCAAAAAATATATCTCAAGAACTGAAAAATTCAAATTATGAATATGATCCAGGAGGCTGAAAAATACGTTACTAAGCTAATTGAAGATGCAATTAAACCCATATACACTTATCACAACTTGGAGCATACTCAGAATGTAGTTAAGCATTCTATTAAAATTAGTGAAGGATTAGAATTTAGCGAGGAGCAAAAAGAAATTCTCATTTTAGCAGCATGGTTTCATGATTCGGGATATTATGAAGATCATTCAAATCATGAGGAACTAAGTGCGCGTAATGCGAGAGTTTTTTTAGAAGCTCGTAATTACCCGGAAGAAAAAATTGATCAGGTCACTCAAGCCATTCTTCACACAAAAATACCTCATCCTCCGTGCGACAACCCGGTTTGCAATGCACTATGTGATGCTGATTTGTATCATTTGGCTTCGAAGAGTTACATGAAAAGCTCTGAGCAATTGCGTGAAGAGAAACAAGCCTTATACAAACGTGAAATTCCTCCAAAAGAGTATTGGGAAGGTACTTTGGTATTCTTGCAAAACCACAAATACAAAACCAAGTATGGTAAAAAGCTTTTTGCCAAAAAGAAGGAACTGAACTACCAAAAAGTAGTTGCCAAAATCAAGGGATATCACGAGAAAGAACTGAGAAAACTAAATGAGAAAGTTGAGAAATTAGAAAGTCAGAACATGAAACTGAAAATGCCTCAACGAGGTATTGAAACCATGTTTAAGGTTACTGCCAGAAATCAAATTAACCTTAGTTCGATTGCCGACAGCAAGGCCAACTTAATGATCTCCGTTAACTCCATCATCATATCGGCAATCTTCTTTATTTTTAAGAATATAATGGATGTTCCTCATTTCATTATTCCTTGTATTATTTTGCTGATTGTTTGTTTGGTTACCATCACCTATTCTGTTATGGCAACACGTCCTATTGTTACCGATGGTAAATTCTCTGAGGAAGATGTAAAAAAGAAAAGAGTAAACCTTCTTTTCTTCGGAAATTTCCACGACATGGATTTGGGAATTTATTCAAAAGCTTTAAAAGGAATGATGACTGACTACGATGAATTGTATGACAGTTTGATTAAAGATCAGTACTACTTGGGGAAAGTGTTGGGTAAAAAGTATCGCTTTTTAAGAATTTCCTATACCATTTTCATGTACGGGTTAATATTATCTGTGGCTGCCTTTATTTTGGCTGCAATATATCAGCCATTAATGTGGTAAATAACTGAACAAAGCCTAAATTTGCAGCCCAATTAACAAGCGCAGTTTAATATGAATTTATTTTACACTCCAGATATAAAAGATCAGTATTATCAACTTGATGAAGTTGAGTCGAAGCATTGTGTTCGTGTTTTAAGGTTGAAAGAAGAAGATGAAATTCATTTGATTGATGGAAAAGGAACACTATTCACGGCTAAAATAATCGACGCACATCCCAAACGATGTACTGTTGAATGTATTGAAAAGAAAGAAGAGTTTGGCAAGTTGGATTATGAGCTACACTTGGCTTTGGCTCCAACCAAAAATATCGACAGAACCGAATGGTTTCTTGAAAAATGTACAGAAATTGGTACAAGTGAGTTTACGCCACTTTTGAGCTCTCACTCGGAACGTAAGGTGGTAAAACACGATAGGCTTTTTAAAGTAATTACCTCTGCTGTGAAACAATCTTTAAAAGCATATCATCCAAAGTTAAACGAATTAACCAAATTTGCTGATTTGGTAACTTCTGATTTCGATGGGGATAAATTCATAGCTCATTGTAATCCTGGAGAAAAAACTCACCTTAAACAATTATGCAAGCCCAAAGCAAAATGTTTGGTATTAATTGGTCCTGAAGGCGATTTTAGTCCCGAAGAAGTTGAATTGGCCAAGGCAAATGGATTTCAGGAAATATCCCTTGGCGAAAGTCGCTTGAGAACCGAAACAGCAGGAGTTGTTGCTTGCAATATCGTAAGTCTTGCAAACTATTAAAATGAGAATTCAACACTACATACTCCTTACATTCCTCATACTTTTGAGCTTTAGCGGTCGATCGCAAAATACAACGGTACGTATTGGTTTGCTAAAGTATAATGGAGGTGGTGATTGGTATGCAAACCCGGGCTCATTGCCAAACCTTATTCAATTTTGCAACAAAAATCAAATTGCAAACATTCAGGCAGAACCTATAACTGTTGAAGTGGGTAGCCCGGAAATATTTTCTTTGCCTTTTATCCATTTAACGGGACATGGTAACATTGTACTAAGCAATCAGGAAGTTATTAATCTTAGAAAATATTTAATGGCCGGTGGATTCTTACACGTTGATGACAATTACGGATTGAATGCCTATTTCAGAAGAGAAATAAAAAAAGTGTTCCCAAACGAAGAGCTAGTTGAACTGCCATTTTCTCATCCCATATATCATCAGGTCTATGAATTTTCAACCGGACTGCCCAAGATCCACGAACATGATGGAAAGTCGCCACAAGGTTTTGGACTTTTTTACAAAGGAAGATTAGTTTGCTTCTATACCTACGAGACCGATTTAGGGGATGGATGGGAAGATACTTCAGTTCATAATGATACCAAAGAAAAACATTTAAAAGCCTTAAAAATGGGTGCTAACATCATCTCTTTTGCTTTCAGTAATTAGATTTATTCTTAATTACTTAATTCTCTATTACTTCTACCTTAATATTTCATGCTCATTTTGAATTTTCATTAACAAAATGATAACTTATACACTTAATTGTGTATTTGTCGTATAATACCGATTAGTATTTGATATCAATCACTAAAGTTTTTGCTATGAAAAATAATAATTCTTGTAGAGGGATAATAGGCATCTTAACAGGTGGCGGTGATGTTCCCGGATTGAATCCTGCAATTCGTGCCGTTACCATTAGAGCATTAAGAGAAGGCTATAAAGTAATCGGTATTAGAAAAGGCTGGAGGGGTCTGATTGATATCGTAAGAGATGAAAAGGCGGATAATAGTGAAAACTTTGAAGTTTTAACCGAAGAGTTGGTAAACAAAGTAGGTCGTACAGGAGGTACATTTCTGCATACTTCAAGAGTAAATCCATCTAAAACATCCAAAGAAAGAGTTCCTACACACCTGAAAGACAAATATGATCAGGATGTAAATGACTTGACGGAAGAAGTTCTTGCCAATCTTGATTTCTTAAATATAGATTATTTAATTCCAATTGGTGGTGATGATACTCTAAGTTATGGTGTTCGCCTATACCAGGAAGGTTTTAAAGTAATTGCCATTCCTAAAACCATGGATAATGATGTTCCTGGAACCGATTATTGTATTGGATTTAGTACATGCATTACCCGAACCATTTCACTTACTCACAGCTTAAGAACTTCGGCAGGTTCGCACGAGCGCTTATTGGTTCTTGAAGTATTTGGGCGCTATGCTGGATTTACAGCTATTCTGCCTACTTTAGCTGGTGCTGCCAACCGTTGTGTAATCCCTGAACACGATTTCGATATCGAACGTCTTACTGAATTAATGATTCAGGATCGATTTTCCAATCCAAGTAGGTATTCTGTAGTACTCATTTCAGAAGGAGCAGCCTTTTCAGGTGAAGAGATGATTTTCCAGGATCATGTAATGGATGACTATGGTCACAAAAAACTCGGTGGTATTGGAGATCAAGTATCAGAGCAGATGAAGATTCTATCTCCTAAATTCAATAACTCTAAACCTATTAATGTCATCAATCAAAAGCTAGGCTATATGGTACGATGTGGCGATCCTGATGCAATTGATTCAATTGTTCCGATGGCCTTTGGTAATTTGGCATTGGATTTAATTATTAAAGGAATTCATGGACGTTTAATCACTTTGCGCAACGGAAGGTACGACAATGCACCTATTGACATCGTCACCAGCTCGAAAAAATTGGTAGATGTTGATCGATATTATAATATAGAACGATTAAGACCAAAGTATAATAGTTTTGAACTTCAGCCATTGTTTTTAATGACAGGTTTGTAGTTCCACATAATTTTGTAAATTTGAGGAGCCTTTCAACATTTTGTTGAAAGGTTTCTACTTTCACAACCATTCCCATTTTAATTTATTATTTATTTAAACTTAACTCTTATGTTAGAATTTAACATTTTAGGTATTTCTGTATTGGAATGGATTGGATACGCTGCATCTGTTCTTGTACTGGTATCATTAACAATGACATCGATTATAAAACTTCGATGGTACAATTTGGCAGGAGCTATTCTCTTCTCAACTTATGGATTTTTAATTGGCTCATTGCCTGTTGGAATCATGAACTTTTTAATTGTGTGTGCCAATATTTACAATCTGAAAAAGATGTATGGACAAAAAGAAGATTTTAAAGTAATTGAGATAAAAGATAACGATGAATTGCTAATACACCTTTTAGACTACTACAAAAAAGACATTGGGAATTTCTATCCTAATTTTGAAAAGAAAGAGAAACAGTTGGGAATTTTCGTATTGAGAAATATGGCTGTGGCAGGGATTTTTATCGGCACACAAGAGGAAAATGAATTAAAAATAGATTTGGATTACGCTCTTCCTCAATACAGAGATTTTAAAGTTGGCGATTATTTGTACAAAAGCTTAAAACAAAGCTTAAGCGATCACAATATCAAATCGGTATACTGTTATTCTACACAAATGCTGAAATACATGGAAAAAATGGGATTTGAAGCAGACAAAAAGGATAACAAATCCATCATGAAAAAGAATTTAAACTAATTCAGAAAACTCCTCAATCAATTGAAGAGTTTCTTTTTTTTGAAATCGAGTACCTGAACCAATTCAGGAGATACTTTTTTGAGTAAACGAGCTCCTCAACCAATTCAGGAGATACTTTTTTGAGTAAACGAGCTCCTCAACCAATTCAGGAGGTACTTTTTTGAGAAAACGAGCTCCTCAGCCAATTGAGGAGGTGCTTTTGCGCAATGACGATAGGATTTACCGGTAAATGTGATCAAACTTTATCTCAGATGAATAGTTTAACTAATAAAAAAAACTACATTTTCCAGAAATAATTCAAAACAAAAAGCTTGACCCAAATCTGAGTCAAGCTTTTCTTATACTTTAGGACAATACTTTTAGAATCTGTACCCTACTTTTAGCATCACAGTTCTTCCTGGCATATTAAATCCATCCTTTTCAGAATAATTTTCGTCCAATAGATTTGCAACGGTTAAACCTGCGGAGTAATGTTTGTGAAATTGATAATTCACGCTATAATCAAACACATAGTATACCGGATGACGCAATACATCATCATTGATCAAATCCTTTCGTACTTCTTCCCCATTAAAATTAATTGGAGCTCTTGTAACATTTGGCCAGTTTGAATAATCGGCTGCATACATATAATTGTCTTCATATCTGTGACCAATATATCTTCCGTGAAATCTGGTCGAAAATCCTTTTAAATTGTCAAATTCAATTCCGAAAGAAGCATTATTATCACGTACATATTTCATTTTTGACTCAACAAAACTATCTCCTACTTTAATCTTTTCAGTTGCATCGAAAATATGTGTATAATTCAAGTACAAACGAAGTGAATATTCGTAATCTTTAAGCGCACCAAAATCGTATGAAGCAAGAATCTCCAATCCATTCATATCTGCTTTATCAGCGTTATCAAAAGTTGAATTGAAATCGGCATCTCTAACCTGAACAATTTTATCCTTGTGGTGAGTATCGAAATAGGTAATATCAAAATTAATTCCTTTTGCAAAATTCTTGAATCCGATACCCAAATCCCAAGTATTTGATTTTTCAGGATCCAAACCAGCTTTTCCAATCGTTTTTCCAAAAGCTGTTTGATATTCTCCAGCTACCTGAAAAGCACTAGGTGCAAGAAATGCATCTCCCCACCTCGTATGAAGAGATAAACCTTCAAGAAGCTCATATTTCACTCCAACATTCTTGGTAAATACCCAATAATCTTCAGAACTTGAATTGTTATTTAAAAACTCATTGGCTTTGGTTTTAAATTTCACATTGTCACCTCTGGCTCCTAATGAAACGTTGAATTTTCCTTCCAAAAATTTCATCTGAAACTGAGAATAAATTCCTGTGGCAATATTATAGTAGTCTGGCTGAAATGGAGCTTCTAAACTACCCGCAGTTGTATAATTCAAACTTTCGTATTTCTGCGAATTATTATCAATTCCAATCGCCAATACATGATCATTCAATTGAATTGCATCATTCAACTGGAAACCATAGTTTTTGTAGGTATACTTGGTATCTCCATAACCATCATTTCCAATATCAAAATTCTCTTCTTCCTGTTCCGAATAGTAAGGCGAAAATGTGATGTTATGATTTCCTTGTTTTCCGATCAAATCAAAACCTGTAGTATATCTTTTCATATCTTTTGAATTCATTCCATAGATATGCCAGAATGTACCTGGGGTTTGGATATTCTTCCCTTTAAAATATGAACCGTTTAAATTTAATTTCCAATCATCCGAAAGCTTAACTCCCAATCGTGCATTTACTGTATGCTTTTGTAATTGAGAATTCTCCATTCTTTCCCCATAGGTAGTTGGGTCCAATATTGTTTTTGCATAATCCTCATCATACAGGTTATTATCTCCTACCTTATAATCCTTTCCTTGATTATGAATGGCATAAGACAAATCAAAATCCAATACATCGGATAAAGCACCTCCAATACTAATGTTTTCCTTAAAAGTATCGAAGCTACCATATTGGAAACTTACATTTCCTTTGAATTCACCATTGCTTTCTTTGGTTACAATGTTCACAACACCACCCATAGCATCAGAACCATACTGAGATGAAAAAGGACCTTTAAGTATTTCAACACGCTCAACATTATTCAAATCGATACTTGCAATATTCTCGGTTCCTGCTGGCTTACCATTCACTAAAATAACTGCATACTTACTTGATGTAGACGCAGCAAATCCACGAATACCAATTCCTGCATTTACCCCTGGGTATTGCTGAATATCAATAGCTCCATTGCTTTTTAACAATCCAGCCATATCTGTTGCCGGCGATGATTCAATCACTCTTTTCGAAATCACATCTACCTTTTGAGGCAGATCTTTCATTTTTGCGTTCACTCGCGACGCATTAACCTTTACTTCAGACAGGTTTAGGTGTCGAACTGATGTGGTATCAGTAGCATTTTCTGGATTTTCTTCCGCCCTAAGCGAAAAATTGAAAATCGAAAGCAATGCAAAAGCTGTTACAATAGTTTTTTTCATTTCTGAAATAAATTAATAATTGATTACACTTATGCACAACCTTCAGGGAGTAGATAAAAGAGATTGAGTCGAAATTGACTTTAAAATGAATCCTTTTGCCTTATTACTCTTGTCCCGAAAGCAATGACTTATTTTTACACTGGCAGGTCTTCTGGCTTGTTCTACTTTTTGAGGCCTTCCCATCCCGATTTATCGAGACAGTGGCAAAGGGTAAATCAAAAAGCTTTATTAGAACTTACAGCTACGGGAACAGCTCCGGACTTTAACCGGATTCCCTTTTTATCTCAATTTGTAAAGAAACAAATGTACGAGAACCAATTGCGCTGCAAATCTATAAAAAAAAAGACTAACAAATCCACTATTTAAAAAGTATTTAATAACACACTGCTTACCAAGCATTAACAAAATTTACTCTAAAGTTAAGGGGAACCTAATCGACTAGATTCCCCTTTGATTTATTATAATGATAAACCTTTAAAACTGATATGAAAATTTTGCCATAAATGCTCTACCTGGCATATTATATCCATCTTTCTCTGTATAGTTTTCATCTAATAAATTTGAAATTGAAAATCCAACAGTATAGTTCTCGTTAAAAGAATAGCTGGCTGAATAATCAAACACATAAGAAACCGGGTGACGCAACAATTCATGATTAAAGAATTCCGGACGCACCTCTCTCCCATTGTGGATAATATTCTGCTTTTTATATGTTGGAGGCAGGTAAACAAACATATAGTTATTCTCGTATCTGTGACCGATATATCTACCGTTCAATCTTGTTGAAAATCCTTTTAGATTATCGAATTCGATACCAAATGAAGCTGTGTTATCACGTACGTATCTCATCTCTCCTTCCAACTGGTTGCCTTGGGCATCCTTATATTTTACTGTAGCATCAATCAAATGAGTATAGTTTACATACAATCGCAAGGAATAATCATAGTCTTTTAATGCACCAAAATCATAAGAAGCGCTTAATTCCAATCCATCCATATCAGAACTTAACGCATTTACATAGGTTCTGCTATAATCAGGTAAAGAACTTCTGATGATTTTATCTTTGTGATGTGTATTGAAGTAGGTAAGGTCAAAATTGATTCCTTTTCTGTAATTATTATAAGCCAAACCAAAGTCTGTTGTATTCGATTTTTCAGGATTCAAATCTGGGTTTCCTACTGTTTTTGAAGTCCCTCTGGTATACTCCCCTACTACTTGATATGCTTTAGGTGCCAAAAAAGCATCTCCCCAACTTGCATGAGCCGATAGGCCACCAATTAAATTATATTTTACACCAATATTTTTAGTAAACACTCGGTAATCCTCATTCTTCTTTTCATTTCCTAACAAATCATCAGCTTCCAATTTAAACTTGATGTGATCTCCTCTTGCTCCAAGCATCAAGTTCAACTTGTCATTTAATAATTTGAATTGCAATTGCGCATAAAGCCCTGTAGCGATATTCTTATAATCTGGTTGGTAAGGAGCTTCAACATTTCCGCTGGTATCGAAGTTGGTACTTTCGTATTTTTCGGTTTTATTATCCAAACCAAAGGCAAGGTTGTGTTTTCCTATTTGGTAAGAATCTGTCAGCTGGAATCCATAGTTTTTGTAAACACTTTCAAAATCGCCGTATCCATCAGAACCAACATCAATCGTTTTATTCTCCTCGTTTGAATAGAAAGGAGAAAACTTGATGCTATGATTTTTGATTTTACCCACTACATCAAAACCAGTTGTAAAACGTTCGATATCTTTAGAGTCCATTCCTTCGGTATGCCAGAAGTTACCTGGAGTTTCGATATCATCACCTCTGTAGTATCCTCCGTTCAGGTTAATCTTCCATTCTTCTGCTAGTTTAATTCCCAATCGAGTATTCAAATTGTAGGTAGTGAATTTCGTATTCTCCATTCTTTCTCCATAAGTACTTTCGTCCAGAATCGATTTTGCATACTTCTCGTCATACAAGTTACGATTACCGGTTTTGTAATCTTTCCCTTGATTGTTGAATGCAAATCCCAGGTCAAAATCCATCCTTTCAGAAACAGCTCCTCCTAATCCTAAGTTTAACTTTGAGGTATTAAAGCTTCCATACTCAGTATCAAATCTTCCACTTAACTCTCCTGTGCTATTTTTGGTTACAATATTCACAACCCCAGCCATAGCTGCAGATCCATATTGGGCAGAAAAAGGACCTTTCAATATTTCTACTCGTTCTACATTCTGCAAGTTAATACTTGCAATATTTTCAGTACCAGCTGGTTTTCCATCCACTAAAATCACAGTATACTTTACACTTGGCGAAGGAGTAAAACCACGCATACTAACCGTTGCCTGTACACCTGGATATTGCAAAATATCAATCGATGCTGATCTTTTTAATAAACCTGCCACATCAACAGCTGGTGATGCTTCAATGGTTCTTTGAGTAATCACTTCAATTTTTTGCGGTAAATCCTTAAGTTTTGCATTCACTCTGGAAGCATTAATTTCTACTTCCTCCAGGTTCAAATGCTTTACAACCTTTTTGTCATCAGTTGAATTTGGCACTTCATCAGCTTTTACAGTAGCGTTAAATAATGACAGCAATGCAAAAGCAGTTAAAAACGTTCTTTTCATGTCTTTAAAGAATAAAATGAAAATAAGATTAACTAATGCAATGCAGACAGGGAGCTTAAAAGAAATTTCACAACATACCGTAAAGGACCAGTTTTGGCAGAAAAATCCTTATTTAGTTATTGATTACTATTTCGTTCGCTTGCTCTTTTTCCCGAAAGCAATGACTTAAATGTTTGCAGTGGCAGGTCTTCTGACTTGTTCTACTTTTTGAGGCCTTCCCATCCCTATGTATCGGGACAGTGGCAAGGAGTATTTCAAAAAGCTATATAGAACTTACAGCTACGGGTATAGTTCCGGATTTTCACCGGATTCCCTTTTCATTTCTACTTCTGATAATAGAGAAGTAAAAAACCAAATGCAGCGCAAATGTATACAAATTTTCGCTACAACTTTCTTAAAAAGATCGTTTATTCAACATCTTTTTCAAGCTCAATTAATTCGTGTGTAAAGTTTCTTTTAGGCAGGCAATTAACTCTTGAATACTGTTGCAGCAGGTAACGCTTCCATTCTGGTGGATTTCCCATTTCATGGTTTCTTCCATTAATTTCACGCAACAATCCCCCACTTGCTCACAGGTAACCTGGTATCCTTCACGAGACAAAGCACGCTGTGTCCAAAATCCCATTACATCATTACCCAAAAGTTGAATGGTCTGTTTTTTCTGGTAATTCATGATAAAATTACCGGTCTTTCTATCGAAATTGAAAGATTTATTCTGGAAAGTATCTTCAATGCTACCATTCAATACCAAATCTTCAGGAGCACCTACCTTTACGGGTTGATTTCTTGCCATCAACCAGATTAAATCGGCTGCTTGTAAAGCCAAATCCAACTCATGAGTAGACATCAAAATGGCTTTATTGGTTTCTCTTGCCAAACGATGTAAGAGACGCATAATTTCAACACGGTTCGGCAGATCGAGATGCGCTGTAGGTTCATCCAACATGATTAACGGCGTATCTTGTGCCAAAGCCTTTGCTATCATTACTCGCTGACGTTCACCATCACTCAATTGATTGATGTAGTGATTCGCGTAATGCAGTAATCCAACCTGCTCGAGAGCCCATTTTATTTTTTCATTATCAGCATCAGATAATTTCCCCATCCAGGAGGTATACGGATGACGTCCCAAAGAAACGATATGATACACCGTAAGATTACCAACATTAATCCTTTCCGTTAGAACGATACTTAAGAGCTGTGCAATTTCTTTAAAGTTTCTATCTCGAATTGGAATGCCCTCAACCAACGTACAACCATCTAATGGAGATTGTATACCGGCAATGGTTCTCATCAAAGTAGATTTACCTGCTCCATTAGGGCCAAGCAAACAAACCATTTCACCTTTACGAATCGTTAGATTGATATCAGACAACAGACACAAAGTATCTTTCTTCGATTGCTTGTAACCTATAGCAAGATCTTTGGTAACCAATATATTTTGATGCTCTCTCTCCTCTTTCATAGTTCCATTATCCACCAAAGGATGCTTTTACATTTCTACTCCTCATAATTACCCATATCACTACTGGTCCTCCAAATAAGGCTGTTACAGAATTAATAGGCAATGTATTTTGATTCCCTGGCAATTGAGAAAATATATCACAAATTAACATGATTGCTGCACCAATGAGAACCACAGCTGGCATTAACACTTTATGACTTGCTGTTCTAAAAATAGATCGTGCAATATGCGGAACTGCAACGCCCACAAAAGCAATCGGTCCAGTAAATGCCGTTAATGTTCCTGCGATTAAAGCCGTGCTAATGATTACAGCGATTCTGGTTTTATTTACCGATATTCCTACCCCTCGGGCATAGTTTTCTCCCAACAGTAGTGCATCCATAGGTTTTATCAGGAAAAATGCCAAAACTAAACCTGTAAATACAATTGGCCCCATTACCTGCATCTCTGTCCATGTTACACCAGCCAAAGAACCAAATGTCCAAACAATGAAACTCTGTATTTGTTCGGGTTCACTAAAGTATTGTAATATATTTACGATTGCCCCGGTAATACTACCAAACATGATTCCTATAATCAATAAAGAGACACTATCGGATATACGAATTGAGGCTAACGCTACCAGCAAAAACACTAGCGACGCACCTGCAACGGCCGCCACCACCAAAGCCCAGTTTCCTAGCAAAGCAGAAACTGCTCCGAAAAAGGCTGGAACAATTGCCGAGGCCATTACCATTAAAGCAACACCTAAGCTAGCTCCCGAACTAATTCCCAAAACAAAAGGTCCTGCTAAAGGATTTCTAAACAATGTTTGCATCATTAATCCTGTTACCGATAATCCAGCTCCAACCAAAATGGCTGTTAAAGCTTTGGGTAATCTAAAATTAAGCACAATATAATTCCATGAAGTTTTCACCTCGCTGCCCGACAATATTGCAAACACCTTCTCAAAAGGAATATTTACCGATCCGAAAATCAGATCAAGCAGTAATAAAGCAATGATAATAAGGCCTAAACCTCCAAATAAAATAGAAACAATTTTACCTTTTTGAGAAATCATAGTTCTGTTAATTCAATTTCTGATAAAAATGCAATTCATAATCCGGCAACAATTCCGGATGTAAAATTTTAATAATATCCTTAAATACCACATCAGGCTGCATTACTCCAGATTCAAACCAATCATTGGCACCACTCTCTTTCATTCTTTTGGTGTAACAAAATACCTGCTTTGTTTTGTACGACTTAAACAAAGTATACCTATCATCCAGATTTTCCAGATCTTTTATGGTACGGCATTGCCCCGGACCAAACCAAATATCGGCATCATGTTGTTTGTCAAACACCGTTTCAAAACTTAAAGGCATACTTCCGCTGGTACTATCCGAAAACCAGCAATAATCTGCCTTTCCATCCCTAAGGAATTGAGCCAAGTATGATTGTCCTCCTGGCATGTACCAAGTACCTTTAAAGTTATATCCTGAAAGAATTGTTGGCTTATTTTTAACGGTAGTTACAATTGATTTTAAATCATGGTATCTTTTTTCAACCTCATCGAAATGCTGCTCGGCCTCTGCTTCCTTATTAAAAAAGGCCGCAATAAACTTGGCCCATTCGGCACGAGCCAAAGGCGAAGATTCCATCCATTCTATATTATAGGCAACAGGTAATCCTGCTTGCATCAACTTGGTTTCTCTATCGGTAATCTTCATAAAACCAGCAACCATTACCAAATCCGGATCGATTTCAACAATCTTTTCAAAATTTAGTGTTTCAGAATGACCTACTGCCTGAATTTCACCAGACTTAGCTCTCTTGTCAATTTCCTCATCGTAAATCCTATTCGGTAAAGAAACAGCTACAATTTTATCCTCAACGCCTAAAAATTTTAAAATTCCGATTTGAGTATTCGAAAGTGCAGCAATACTTTTAACGGGAACATCTACCAGCAAACCATCATCAGGAAGTTTTCCTTTAAATTGATCTCCTCTGTTTTTAAGGTAATACTTCTGAAAAACCTTGCCTTCATTCCAAGGGTCCCAAACAATTAACTCCTTTAAATTATTATCCAGAATGTTGATTTCGAATCCTTTTGCATACTTCAGTTTTGTGTGATGATAAAAAGCCTTATCAGCAACGCCAGGTTCTGATTTCTGTGAAGTCTGCTTTTTTTGCTCTCCTGATTGACATGCAACAAAACCTAAAACAGTCAGAAGCAACAAGTTTAGGCCGATCGTTTTTAATAAGTTCATTTCTTCCACAAATTATTGTGGGGAAGGATGATAAGAAAATACAATTCTCAAAATTATACTCTCGTTACTCAGTTCCCCGAAGTCACGAAATAGTTTCATTAATTAGGCAGGTATTCCGACTTAACTATCTTAGGAGAGTATTACGGCTGCGGGGACAGCTTTGGATTTTCACCAAATTCCCTTTTCATTCTTGAAACAAGAAACCCAATTGCTGCAAAGCTATGCAATATTTTGGAAATAAAAATACCTTACAGAACAATAGAATACTACTACAATTCACAAAAAATTTCAAGATAAAATGAGAATCAACAACAGAAATGAAAGCTTTTCGTTATTTTGTTATTGTGTAAATTGTGGAATAAAAACTATTCAGCAATGCTTGAATTGACTTTGGAATTTCACAACTTTTCTACTTTTTCACGATTCAAACTTTTCAAGACTTTCAGAAAAAAAAAGAGATCAAACCAAAGTGGATCTAATCTCTTACTTAAAATACAATCAGTATGGTGTCATACTGCCACAATTTCTTTCTTCATACTATAAAGAACAAAAAGAACTTCTTCTTTCTCTTTTTGCCCAACATTGTTCATTTCGAGCGCCTGCAATATGTCATCAATAACAGCATTAAATTCCACATCGCTAATATTCATTCCTTTGTGAGTTGTTAACATATCCTTGCCCTCATAAACATTAGGACCTCCGGTTCCCATAATAAAAAAGTTAGCTGCTGCTTTTTTTAATTCAGGGATGTTGCTCTTTGAATAACGCGTTGCAATAGCAGGATGTTTTAGATGTAAATCTAAGGCATCACTAGCTATTTTTGTAATTCCTTCACTACCTCCCAGTCTTTCGTAAAGTGATAACTCCATTTCTAAATCCTCCTAATTATAAAATAAACAAGAATTTACGGAGAATTACCAGCAATGTCAATTAATTAAACAAGCTAAACCCACTGAATATCAATCACAACAATACATTTACAATCTAAATAACAATGAAAACATGGTACAGGTAAATCCTTTACCAAGCCTTTTTCTTACTGTATTAATTAGGATAGAAGCAAACTACATCCAATCAATAGGATTTCCGATTTGAGCTATTTTATGGATAGCAGGACAAATTCAATCCTTTATTTATTTCAAATTGCTTCGCTGTACTTCCAATTTGCTTGTAAATTCATCCATATCTTTTGTGATGAATTCATGAACCACAATCTCTGGTTGAACTTCTGCTATAATTTCTTTCACTCGTTCGGTTTGAAAAGGCAAATGCTGATCGATTTGCAAAACATGATTACGGGCTGCTGAATATTTTTCGCGATGACTTAGTGTTTCCCAGTCTTGTGGGAATCCATTTTGCAACTGATTTAACTGATATTCTCCCGACAAACTGCAATTTAGATGCAGACTTTTAATTTTCGCCTGTACATCTTTCGATAATCTTGATATTCTATCCAAAACAAAATCGATGGCTTCATCCTCACAACGCAGCGCTGGATTGGTATTCATTAAATGTCCTGTATCCAACAAAACATTCCAATTGCTGAACTCTAACCTTCCTGCAAAATCATCTACCTCTGCTGGGAATAGTAGGTCTAAACCTGGCCACCACAAGTTTTCGATTGCCAATGTAACCGGAGGTTCGCCATCGGTGAATTCCTGAGCTGTACGATTTAACATCTCTGCCAAGTTAGCACTAACCTCGGTGTTCTTATAAGTAAAATCGCGAGAAAAGGCATGATCTAACTCAACATGAGCAGCATGTATTACTGCATGTGCTGGATTAAACAGGCTGGCATGCTCCCACAACTTCTTTTGCGTTTGCACCATTTCCGAAGCATTTCTTCCTCCACAACAAAATTGCAGGTAATCATTATTTACATCCGGGAAATAATATTTTGCAGCTTCCTCTCCTTTTCGCCAAACATCCAGCCATGTTACCCAAAACGGCAAATGAATTGATTTTACCACTTCTTTGGGAATTTCATCAGATGGGTGATCGTATCCTATTAATAACTCTACTCCATCTAACTCCTGTGTATTGATATATTCTTTTAATCCCTCCCATTTGTTATCGAATCGATCCACATCGGAAGGATGAACTGAAAAGTCTATTAAGTTTTGGTAGCTCATATTTAAAAAATTTGCCTCAAAAATAACTTTAATCGTTAATTTTCACACTCACATTTTTAATCATTTTTCATCACTTTTTTAGGAGCACAGTCCAAAAAATGACGTTTTGCCCCTTTTTCGAAAATTCCGTAAACGTTATCATAAACATGCCAAATAGTCAAATCATGTTAATAATGACAAAATTCTTTATTAAATCTGTGTAACGCAAACAATTTCGGGAGTTTCCGAAACCGTTATAAGTTCATTTTTTTGTTATTTCTCTACTTTTCGAGAATTTTATTTAGATCATTTCTACGAATAATACATAGATTTACAATGTCAGCATGAGAGAAAAAACAACAGCTGATTTATTTAACTTTTAATTATAAATTTTAATTACAATGAGAACAAAAAATGTAAATCTAAAAGGAATCGTATTGGGAGCATTACTATTCTTAGGCGCAAGTTCAGCTTTTGCCACTGGTAACATCAAAATCAATCCATATTTGGATACAGATTTATCTATCGTTTCTATCATTAACCCTTCTGAATCGGCACTAAAAATGAAGATTTACGATAGAGAAGGAAACCTATACTATTCTAAAAAAGTAAATAGTGCAACTACCGATCAGAAACTATTTGACTTTTCTTATTTGGAAGACGGTATTTACAAGATTGTACTAAGTGGTGCAGAAGAGAATGTTGAAAAAGAATTCATTATTGAAGGTAATAAACTAAAAGTTACAGATACCAAAGAAGTTGCTGAGAAAACTTTATTCAGATCTCAAGACAACAACTTGTTTGTGAGCTACCTTTCTTTTGAAAATAATACTTTCAACCTTTCTATTACTGATGAATTAGGCAATGAAGTTTTCGAAGAGTCATATACTTCAGCTCCAACTTTTTCAAAGAAGTTTAATGTTACTGCATTACCTGAAGGAGAGTACAAAGTACGTTTAGTTTCGAATAACAAAGAATACAATTATGCCTTCAGAAAGTAATGACCAATGTGGGTCGTGTGACCAGATGATTCCAATGAATCACAATTTTTTAATAAGTGTATCCCATTCATGTTAGAGATACACTTATTTTTTTATTCCCTAAAATCTCAAAGCTCAATATCTATTGGCTTACTGCAACTGTTTTCTTTCCGATGCAATAAAATCATAATACGGAAGTTGCAAGTCTTTTATTTTTGCATATTGCTCTTTGGCATTCTCAACTTGTTCGAGAGACAAATAAATTCTCGCCAACAAGGCTGCTTTCAAATTTTCATTCTCTTCATTGCTCGGCTTACAAGAAGCTAAAACTTTTAAAGCTTTCTTACCACTTTTATTTAAGCAAGATAGTATCTGTACTTTTTGCGATAAATCTTTGTTCTTCGATTTCTTTAATAATTTCTCAGTCTGCTTAAAACACATTCGGCTTTTATAAGAAAGAGATTTTACCGCCTCACGTTCTACTAAAGTACTCTGTTCCTGATAACACATCGCAAGCTGTAATGCTTTATCAACATTTTCATCGTCTTTCTCAAGTTCAACTGTAGATTTATAAATACCTTCTAAAGAAAAACTGTAAGCAGTAAGTAAATTTTCCATTCGCCTAAGCGATTGATAACCGGTAATGGACTCAAACTGATTATTCCATGCGTCAGTAATAAAAATTTTTGGTATTGCTTTTACTAGAAAATCAGGATTTGAAAAACCGCTACTTAAATCCAATTTCACAAAAACATATTTTGCAGCGTAAATTCCCATATTATCTTTTTCCCAAACATCCTCATCCATTTTTTTGCAAGGTCCGCACCAGTTGGCCCAACAATCTACCACTATTAGTTTGTTTTGTTCTTTAGCAATTTTCTTTGCTTCGGCATATGAACTCATCCAATGAATTTGCCCATTTGCAATAAAACCTATTAACAGGCAAATTGAAATCAAACTTAATTTTTTTAATTCTCTCATTTGTTTTGTGATTTAGTTAAATGATTGACTCTGCTTTCTGAAACAGAATAAGAAAGAGACCTTAAACCAAATTAAAGTCTCTTACATATATTTTGAATTTATTTACGACTCAACATTTTCCATTTGAGGCTCTTCAGTTTCTTTTATTGGCTCAGTAACAGTTGTAGAATCAATTGCTACTTCTTTTTTCTTACCCGCAATGTTTCTTACTTTTTTAAGGATATGAGAGAACATATACTCTTCGGCTTTTAGTTTGTCTTTCTTCATTAAAAGCTTACCGGTTCTGGATACATCACTTAGTATGGCCCATAGCTTTTCGAACTCACCATTGTTATTCGCGACCAATTGCTTTCTTTCGCTCATTTTTTCATCCTGCTGCTCGTTCAGTTCTTTCACTTTTTGAGTCATGCTTACAATATCGCTACCTATCTCTTCCTTGTAACCTTTTGCCTTCAACGCTTCCAGGTTGTCAGTCACATTCTGCTGAACAAGTTTAATTCTAAGCAAATAACCTTCAACATTCTTCTTCCGCAATTCCTTTTTAGCTTCCTTAATACCAAAATCAGAAAATTTAATAGATAGGGTTTTGTTTGCACGCTGTGCATAGGCCGATGTAAAATCCAATTTATCTACAATTTCACTCATCAACTGATACATTTCCTCAGTTATCTGTTTCATATCTGCCGTGAGATGACTTGCCAAGTTAAGGTGCTCTACTTTCTGAATTTGACTAAGCCAGCTGGCCTCATACTCATCGTTGTATTCAGGTGAAAAACCTTCAAACAGAACTCGATCACGCTTGAAACGATTCAATAAAAAGTTTCCTACAACTGGTAATTCTTCTTGTCTGAACTTGTAATACTTAGCACTCATTTTTAAAAGATTTAATGTTAATATTAATAAAATTGATATCTGATACTCAAGTTTATCTTCTATTAAACCATCCCCTCTTCCTATTTTTCCTTCTTCTGGTTTATTTCTATTTTCCTGTTTTTATTATTTGCTACCTCCCTTTTTGGTCGGGAAATCTACTTTCTGATTCCCCCTTGCATTTACAAGGTCGGTATGCTTACTTTTTCATTTTTCTATACTCTTTCAAGGTCGGAATGTTTACTTTCTGTTTCCCCCGCCTTTTTTCTGAGTCGGATTGTCTGCTTTTTCATTCCACCGTCTATTTTCAGGGTCGGATTGTCTACTTTCTATTTCCCCTTTCCTTTTTCGAGCTCGGTTTGCTTATTTTCTTTTTCTGTTTTACTATTTTATAACTTTTTGTCTAATCTATTTTTTGCTTTATTCTGTTTTTCTATTTCTATTACTTTATTGATTTACAAATCACTTTATTTCACATACGAATTGTTGAGAATAAATTCTTTATTTGAGTTACAAAAATCTGTCCTGAGTTATTGGAGAAATTTATTTCAAAAAAAAATCTTTTACGAGTTTAACCGTAAATTTCTTATTTTCCTCCTACTAAATTAATAGTTTATATGAATATGTCAATATTCTATCGAAGTTTTTTTTACAATTCACCATGAGTTTTTTCTTCATTATCAGCATTTATTAGTCTTTCATCATGTTTTTTCCGAAAGGAATTAATCTTCTATTCCAATTTTTAAGTTCATATTTACTCAATTGTTTTTTCAATTTTATACCAAAAGGATATCCACTCCATTTGTATTTATTCATCAGAAACAATATCTTCATGCTCGTCTTAAAAAAAGAAAGACAATACCACTATTTAAAATTTAATTAGATGAAAAAACTATTATTTGCAATCGCAATCTGCGGATTCGTGTTAAGCTCTTGTGGAAACAAGATTAAAAAAGAAGCTACATCAGAAAAATCTTGTTGTTCAAAAGAAAAGACTGAAGTAGTTGCTGAGAAAAAAGAAGAATGCAAAGGTGAATGTACAGGTTGTGCGCATGGTACAAAAACTGAAGCCACTGCTGAAACTACAGAAAAGAAATGCTCTGGAGAGTGTGATCATCACAAAGCAGAAGCAAAAACTGAGTGCAAGAGTGATTGCAAAAAAGAATGTAGCAAAGAATCGTAAGCTTACATACAAGAAAAAATAAAAGGTCGCAGATAAATCTGCGACCTTTTTTTATGTACGTTTTTCCAAGTACCTATTCCTAATCATGCAAAATCAAATTTGTTTTGCATTGTGATATTCAGTAATTTAAATAGGATAACAAAATAATCTACAATATTCACAACTATTGTATGTTATCACAAAACACCAGAATCATTCACCTAAAACAAATTTCATCATGGCTAAAGTTATTATTTTCGGAATATTGGATACCGCCGAATTGGCTCATTGGTATCTGGAGAACGATAGTGAGCACAATGTAGTTGCCTTCACAGTAAATCAAGAATACCTAAAAGAAGATACCTTTAAAGGACTGCCAGTGGTTGCTTTCGAGAATTTGGAAGATAAATATCCGCCAAGCCAATTTAAACTATTCGCACCAATGACAGGTCGAAACATGAATCAGCTAAGGGAGAAAGTATACCTTGCGGGAAAAGAAAAAGGCTATGAATACATTTCATACATCAGCTCCAAGGCGACGGTATGTGGTAACGAAATAGGCGAAAACTGTTTTATTCTTGAGGATAACACTTTACAGCCTTTCACGAAAATTGGTAATAACGTAGTTCTTTGGAGTGGCAATCACATTGGTCATCATGGAGAGATAAAAGATCATGTATTTTTTACATCACATGTTGTAATGTCGGGACACTGCACCATAGAATCGCATTGCTTTTTTGGCGTTAATGCAACCATCCGCGATTATTCGCATTTGGCACAAGGTACTTTACTTGCTATGGGTGCAAGCTTAACAAAACAAAAAACCGAAGAGTGGGGAGTTTATGTAGGAAATCCTGCTAAAAAGCTCGAAGGTAAAATTAGCCACGAGTTATACTAAGAGCTAAATAATTTTATTTCAACTAAATCCATGAAGTGTTTTTCATGGATTTTTTGTTAACGAAATTATAATCATATGATATAGGTATTGTATTTCTATTTTTGAAAATTTATATTTGTCACAAACATTTTTGTAAATGAGGAATTTGAAAAATTATATTTTGTGCTTAACGATGATAATACCAATGCTGGTATTGTTGGCTCATGATATTATTCCTCATAATCATCACCTACATCAGATTGATGATCACCATCATGTTTCGGTTATTCAAATCCATCATCATGGACATGCGCATAACAATGCAGATCAACACAATGGTATTCATTGGAACCATTCTCATGAAGCAAATGCTGAAACATGTTGTATTCTAACTCATAATAGAGTACAGAAAGATAATGCCTACAAGGTATTTTTGCAGTCGGATAACATTCAGTTGGATTGTGAAGAAACTCTAAGGCTTCAAAGTTTTAAATTACGCAATCAAAAATTAACTCCTGAACCACTCAGGTTCATTACTTACAGGAGAGGTCCGCCCAATTCATTCTTAGCCTAAGGCTGAAATTCAACAACTTATTTAAGTTGTCTTGATATTGTTGTATCATATTTTCATATATTATAGTACAATAAAATCATGCACAAATACACAAAGTATTCAAATTATTTATAACAAAAGTTGTAGATATTTCGCTTGGTATTCTATAATGAATTGCCATGCGACACCTATAACCTAACTCAAATTTCAATCCAATGAAAAAATTATTATTTGTCCTATCCATTTGTGGGCTAGTACTTACCTCGTGTGGTAATGCAGGTAAAAAATCAGAGAAAAAAGAAGAAATCCATTCTCATGAAGGACATGATCACGATCATGACCACGGGGATGGAGCTCATTCTCACTCTCATGATAAGGATGCACATGACCAAGAGGAGTTTGATGTAGATAGTACCAAGCACGAAGAAAGTCACGATCATGAGCATGGACATGATCACGATCACGACCACGGACACAAACATTGATCATTAAAGCTGAGTTGGAGAAAGTTAACTCCGACTCAGCTAATGAAATTTTGAGTTATAAATACAAGAAAGAGAAAAAAATGAAACGTCCATGAGTAAATAATTATTAACTCACGCACGAGGATGATTATTTAGGAATGGTAAGTTCCATCTCACCTTAACAAGAAAATTATAAACAGATGAAACGATATATCTGGATAAGCTTAGCCTTATCATTTTTAATAGCATGTAAACCTAATAACAATTCGCATGGGCACGATCATGGCGAACACGCACATGGCCCCGATACTCACGCAGCACATGATGAAGAGGATCATTCAACAATGAGTTTAACCTTGTACAACGAAAATACAGAGTTATTCGTGGAGTTTCCTAAACTCATGCTGGATCATGTTTCGAAGTTTACTACACATTTAACCAATCTTAAAACCTACAAACCTTACACCGAAGGAAGCGTTAAAGTTATTTTAATGGTTGCAGGAAAAGGTTACTCGAACACGGTAAATACGCCTGCCAGAGATGGTATTTTTACACCTGCACTAATGCCTAAAAAGGCTGGCTCAGCAACCTTGGTATTTGAGGTAAATTCGAAGTATGGCAAAGAAAAATTCGTTACTAAAAACATCCCTATTTACAAAGATCATGAAGAAGCAGATAAAGCAGCTGATCAGGAAACATTAAGCGATCATGAAATTAGCTTTTTAAAAGAACAAGCCTGGAAAATTGATTTTGCAACTGCTAAAGTTAAAAATTCAAACTTCCAAAACATTATCAAAACAACCGGTACTCTGCAACCTGCTGTTAATATGGAAAAGCAAGTAGTTGCCAAAACCAGTGGTGTAGTTCATTTTAGTTCTACCGATATCGTTGCAGGTAAAACAGTTGACAAGAACACTTCATTATTTATCATTACCGGGAAAGAATTGGCTGGTGACAACCTGTCTACTCTATATACCGAAGCAAAACTGGAACTTGAAAAAGCCAAGGCTGAGTTCGATAGAGCAAGCACTTTGCGAGAAGATAAAATTGTAACGGAAAAAACATTTTTAGAAGCTAAATCGGCTTACGAAAATGCCAAGGTTAAATTCAACAGTATCAATAAAAACTATAATAACAGAGGACTTTCCATTCTTTCTCCGGTAAACGGATTTGTTTGCGAGGTATTTGTGAACGAAGGTCAGTATGTTGAAAAAGGCAGCGTACTTGCCAAAGTAGATCAAGGTTCAAAATTGATGCTGAAAGCTGATGTTTACCAAAAGCATTTAAAAGAACTTGCTAATATCAAATCGGCAAACTTTAAACTTCCTTATCGCAATAAGGTATTTAGCACAGAAGAGTTAAATGGAAGAATGATTGCCTATGGAAAAGACATTCATGAGGATGATTACACTACTCCATTGTTTTTCGAATTGGATCTAACACCTGAACTATACTCAGGATCGTTTGTGGAGGTTTATCTGAAATCTGAAAATGCCAGGAATATTTTGCACATCGAAAAGTCGGCAATTCTTGAAGATCAGGGCTTAAAGTATGTGTTTGTGCAAACCGGAGGAGAAAGCTTTGAGAAAAGATTTATTACAATAGGCGCCGACAACGGTCGTGAGGTAGAAATCATTAAAGGTCTCCGTGCAGGAGAAAGAGTGGTTAGCGAAGGTGCTTATTTTGTGAAACTTGCTTCCCTTGCAGGATCATTGCCAGCTCATTCTCACGAACATTAAGAGCCTGGATCAATTAATCGATTTAAGAATTTAAAAAGATACATTGTGCTAAATAAAATCATACAATATGCATTGCACAACCGCATTCTTGTGATGTTTGTTTCTGCCTTACTAATTATTGGCGGTAGTTACACTACATTAAACATGGATGTAGATGTGTTTCCGGATTTAACAGCTCCAACAGTGGTTGTTATGACCGAAGCTCACGGTATGGCGCCGGAAGAAGTGGAAAAACTTGTTACTTTTCCTATAGAAACAGCCGTAAATGGAGCTACTGATGTTAGAAGATTACGTTCATCCTCATCGGCAGGATTCTCGATTGTTTGGATTGAGTTTGAATGGGGAACCGATATTTACAAAGCCAGACAAATTGTTAGTGAGAAACTAATGCCATTGTCGGAGATGTTACCCGAAGGTGCTGGTAACCCTACCCTTGCACCTCAATCCTCAATTATGGGCGAAGTATTAATGATTGGGCTTCAATCGGATAATGTTACCCCAATGGAGTTAAGAACCATTGCCGATTGGACCATCAGACCGCAATTGCTTGCCATTAATGGGGTTGCCCAGGTTGTTGTGATTGGCGGTGAATACAAACAATATCAGATTCTTGCCAATCCGCAAAAAATGAGATACTACAATGTAAGTATCGATGAGTTGATGAAAGCAGCTGAAGCAACGAATCAAAACTCGGCTGGTGGATTCATTAACGAATATGGAAATCAGTACAACATTAGAGGAATAGCCCGAACTTCCGATTTTGAGGAGCTAGGCAATTCGGTTGTAAAAATGTACAATAATGTACCCATCCGAATTAGCGACATTGCTGAAGTGAAAGCGGCAGCCGCTCCAAAAATTGGTTTGGGAACCATTAATGCTCAACAATCGGTTTTACTAACCGTTAAAAAGCAACCTGGCGTTAACACTCTAAAATTGACAGAAAAACTTGATGCTTCGATTGAAGAGCTCGCAAAATCATTACCCGAGGGAGTGAATGTAAATACACACATTTTCCGTCAATCGGATTTTATCAATTCTTCTATTGGAAATGTTCAAAAAGCTTTATTGGAAGGCTCTGTTTTTGTAATTGTAATTCTGTTCCTGTTTTTGATGAATTACAGGACTACAATGATTTCACTCTTGGCGATTCCAATTTCATTATTGGTAACAGTAATTACCCTAAAGTTTCTAGGGATCACCATTAATACCATGACCCTTGGAGGTATGGCAATTGCAATTGGTGACTTGGTAGATGATGCCATTATCGATGTGGAAAATGTTTACAAGCGATTGAGGCAAAATCACCTTCTGCCAAAAGAAGAGCGAAAAAACCCATTGCTAGTGGTTTACGATGCTTCTTGCGAGATTCGTTCGTCAATTATTAATGCAACCTTTATTATTATTGCAGCATTTTTACCTCTTTTCTTCCTTACCGGAATGGAAGGACGAATGCTACAACCACTTGGTATTGCATTTATCGTTGCCTTGTTTGCATCATTAATCGTAGCCATTACACTGACTCCTGTTCTATGTAGTTTTATGCTTACAAGCGATAAAATGTTAGACAAAAAAAGTAAAGAAAGTTGGTTGGTATCTCGTTTAAATAAAGGATATGAGAACTCGCTTCAAAGAGCACTAAATCATAAGAAATTGATTTTGGCTGGTGCTGGTATTTTATTTATTGCATCCATTATTACTTTAACAAATCTTGGGCGTAATTTCCTGCCTGATTTTAATGAAGGATCATTAACGATTACTGCCATTACCAAACCTGGAATTGCTCTCGAAGAATCAAATAAAGTTAAAGTTCTGGCGGAGGAAGCACTTCTTACCATTCCTGAAGTTCGATTGACAGCCAGAAGAACAGGTCGTTCAGAATTGGATGAACACTCTTTCGGCGTAAACACCTCTGAAATAGAAGTTCCATTTACCTTAACCGATCGTAGTAAATCAGAATTTCTGCAGGAAGTACGTGAGAAATTAAATCAAATTCAAGGAGTAAACTTTGCCATTGGTCAACCTTTAAGTCATAGAATTGATCACATTCTTTCGGGTACCAAAGCCAATATTGCAATCAAAATTTTTGGCGATGATTTGAATCTCATGTTTCAAACTGCGAATCAAATTAAAACATCTATTTCACCTATCGAAGGTGTAGTGGATGTAAACGTTGAACAGCAGGTAGAAATTCCTCAGGTAAGAATTAAACCAAGAAGAGATATGTTGGCAAAATATGGCATTTCTATCACTCAATTTTCGGAATTTATTCATGTGGCTTTTGGCGGCGCTAAGGTTTCTGATGTATTTGAAGGTATCAGAGCTTTCGACCTGGTAGTGAAATACAACGAAGAGAATCGTGGCAGTATTGAAGCCATAAGAAATGCACTAATCGATACCTGGGATGGAAAAAAAATACCATTCAGTTACGTAGCAGACATTCAATCTTTGTCAGGGCCTAATACCATCAGCAGGGAAAATGTACAACGTAAGTTGGTTGTCTCAGCTAATGTAGCCGATAGAGATTTGAGTGGTATTGTAGCAGACATTCAAAAAAGTGTTGATGAAAATATCAAACTGCCCGAGGGATACAGAATTGAATATGGAGGACAATTCGAAAGTGAAGCAAAAGCATCAAGAGTTTTAATGATCGCTTCAATTTTCAGTTTGCTAATCATCTTTCTGCTGTTATTTCAGGAGTTTAGAAGTTCGCAATTGGCTGGAATTATCATGCTAAATCTTCCTTTGGCTCTAATTGGTGGTGTGTTTACCATTTTCTTCACTTCAGGTATGCTAAGTATTCCTGCCATTATTGGTTTCATTACTTTATTTGGTATTGCAACCAGAAATGGAATTCTTCTGATATCGAACTACCAGAGTTTAAAAGAAAAAGGCTTACAGCTAAAAGAGATCATTTTAAATGGATCTGTGAATCGATTAAGTCCAATTTTAATGACTGCATTAACAGCAGCCTTGGCATTAATTCCAATGGCCTTGGCAAGCGATCAGCCTGGTAATGAAATTCAAAGTCCAATGGCGGTTGTGATATTGGGTGGTTTACTTACCTCTACCCTGCTTAATATCTATGTTATTCCAATCGTTTATTTGGTGTTAAACAAGAAAAAACAAGAAGATGAATAAAATTATATTCGTAATCATGATATCAATTCTGGGCCTTTCCGTAAAGGCTCAGAATACTGTTCAGGATGTGCTTTCTGCCATTGAAAAAAACAATCCTGTATTAAAAGCAAATGAACAGTTTTTTGAAGCGCAGAATCTAGGGTTCAAAGCGCAAAACAATTTGGCTAATCCTGAACTGGAATGGGAAAAAAGCTTTTCGTCTGAGGAAGGAAAGCCATATGAAATATTGATAAGTCAAAGCTTTGATTTCCCAACCAGTTACCTATATAAGAATCAGCTTAAAAAAGCAAAAATTGCCAATACGGAAAACTACAAAGCAAAATCGAGACAAGACATTTTGTTGGAAGCAAAACTGCTTTGCATTAAGCTGATTTATTACAACAAACAAAAAGCTGAGTTAAATAATCGTTTAAGCAGTGCAGAAAAATTAAATGACTTGTTTCAAAAAAGATTGACAGAAGGTGATGCAACAATTCTTGAAGCCAATAAAATTAAAATGCTCCGTTTGAATACGGCAAATCAGCTAAAAATGACAAATAGTAAGCTTGCAAACCTTACTGATGACCTCATTAAACTAAATGGAGGCAAGCAAATTGAATTTAAATTGCTTAAATATCCTTTAATGAGTATTGATCAAGAAATGAAAGATTTGTTAACTCAATCCTTAAATGCAGATCCACAACTGAAGCTTTTAAGTACAAAGGAGGAAATTTCAGCAAAAGAGACTTCACTTGTAAAAACAAACTCGCTCCCAAAATTAAGCATTGGATATCGCTATTTGAATTCGGATATCGCGAAGCAAGCCAATGGAATAAAACTTGGACTTAGTATTCCACTTTGGGAAAATAAGAACAAGGTTAAAAGAGCCAGGTTGTTAGAACAATTTAGCAGAGAAGAGCATCTAATTGGCAAAATGGAGCTGGAAAATAAATTTTTGAAACTTTTTCGAAACTTTTTGAGTCTTGAGAAAAGTCTGAAAGAGTATGCAGGAGTTTTTACAGAAAAACGTTACGACACTCTTTTAAGAAAGGCTATAACACACGGCGAAATATCAAGTATTGAGTATCTTACAGAAAACATTTACTATTACGAAAGTGTTGACACTTACCTTGAAATTGAGCATGAATACTACAAAACTATTTCAGAATTATTGAAATTTCGTTTGTAATATTATTTGGAATGAATTAAAATACCGCTTTTTTTAGAACCTTTTGGAAACCTACGGCGTAGAACATGCAAAACGATTTCCGTTTTTAAGGTTTAAAGTGAATAGATAGAAGAGGATGGAGTGGTTACCATCCTCTTTTGTATTTAATCCCCTCCTGTTTCTTTACCTTTTTCCGATTCTTATTGATATGATATTTAATCTGTTCGACAACAGCTTGTTTAATTATTTTTAATCTTTTTATTGTTCCGTTTTAATTTTATTCATATATTGTCAATGAATTTTCCATGGAAAGTTCAGGTTTTAAAGTGAATATGAAGAAGGACGGAGTGGTTGCCGTCCTTTTTTATTGTACCAAAATTAAAAAAAGCGAATAAACAAAATGCCTATCCGCTTTAATATTATGTATTTCAAAAGTCTACTTAAATAATTTCTTCAGCAGGTCTTTTCCTTTTTTCTCTAACTCCTTCTTGGCTTTTCTTTCCAATTCTTTTGCAATTGCTTTCTGAGCCTGCTTAATTGCCTTGCTTAAATCAGGCTTTACCACAGGATTATCAACTGTTCCTGTAATTTTAACTGCAACATCAAATACAGGCACATTTTCAAGACCTGGCACTTGCGCAAACATTTTATTAATATCACTACCCAAATCTTCTTTTGGCAATTTCATATCCATGGTAAAATCAAGCTTTCCATCTACCGATTGTGTTCCATATATGGTTGCCGGATTGCCTGCTACATTAGTCGTAAATGGCTTCACAAGCACATTTCCATTTGTGATTTCAAATTCCATATCGAATTGAGTAACAGAAATCCTTTTGTACTCATCGTTCTTTAAAGCTGCAGCCAATGCGTCGAAAGCCTTATTCTCCTTAATTAAGATTTTACGAGAATGTAAAGATCCTTTACCATTTAAGCTCTCTGGAATTGGATTCATTTCTGCATCAAGCAAACCAGTAATGTTCATATCCGACGAAACCTTTCCTTCACAGTTCATGGCTATTGGCATCATTTGCTTAATCATACTAAGTGAATGGTATGCATTATTGATATCAAAATTATTGATGTCCAAACCAAAATCGATTTCCGGCTTGCTTACATCAATGGTTTTGTACATCCCATTCATGATCATATTCCCTTTAAGCATATTCATAGAAAGGTTGGTAAGCTTTGCTGTTGCATTCTTTACAACGATTAATCCTTTCACATCTTTAATGTCCATTTTATCAAAACGAATGGTATTAAAGTTTGAGCTTAATCTTAAATCCAGGTTAGCAGGAACCTCGATAACCGATAACGGTACTGTATCTGCTGAATTTTCTACTTCCTCTTCTTCAGTCATGAATTCGTTCAGATCCATCATCTTCGAACTCATATTAAAGTTGCCTTTAAGAACCTTCCCCTTCATTGCATAAGGAATATAGTTCTCAATTTTTCCTTTCAGTTGAACATCTGATTTTCCAATTCTGGAATCGAACGAATTAAGGCTAATATAACGTGGAGTAAAATCAAGAACTGATTTTATGATTTTAACACCTTGAGGGAAATCTGGTGTTGTGAATACAAAATCATTCAAAACCACACTTCCTTTTGCCATAAATTTCTCAAACTCCTCTTTCTCAATTACCGAGTAGCGTCCTTTAAAAACCACATCAGAATGAACCATACCAGCAATTTTTATGCTGTCCATAGGAATGGCATGCTTAATCTTTTCAAAATCAACAATTCCTTTAAAGAAACCACTTAAAAGAGGATCCGTCATTGGATTTTTCACATGTAATTCTGCATCAAAAGGATTGTTGGCTACTTCAAAATGAAATTTGTTGACATCCGTTGTAAGCAAATCCAATTCACCTCCCGGGTGATTTACTTGAGCATCAATTTGAATATCCTGAACTGATTCTGGCAAATCAGCATATTTTAAACTTGCTTTGCCCACTTTTAATTTAGCTCCAAAAGCAGGATACGATTCTTCTTTGAATTCACCTTTTGCAAAAGCATTTAATTCAAATTCGCCAGAAGTTTCCAGACCTTCCAAATCAGATTTGAATACATCAGGAACCATAGCCAGTAATGATTTAAAATCTGTCTTCTCAGCATTCAATTTAAGGTCCATGCTATATCCGTTGTCAAGCATTCCTACCTGACCATCAATCCCAAAGTGCAGATCATTAATACCTAATTGGTTTTCCATGAATTTAAAGATCATGTTTTCAAGATCAGCTGCAAGATCAGCAGTTAAATTCATATTTGCATTGTTCAGGTATTTAGCTCCCTCATAATCAAAGCTAATACCTGTTAAAGTGCTTGCAACATTTAGGTTGGTTTCTTTGGCCGAAAAATCACCACTTAGGTTTAAGTCCAAATCTTCCACCGCAAAAACAGCCTTCATAGCGGCATCATCATATAACAATCCAAAATTCTCTATTCTAACCTCATCAAAAATTACTTTAAAGTCAGAAGCTTCTCCCGATTCCTCTTCCACAACTTCTTCGCCTGTTGACTTTACAATGTCCCAATTGGCCTTACCTGTTTCCAAAACTTTCGCATTCACTTTAGAATCTGCCAACACAATGGCTCCAACTTTGATCTGAGATCCTGATATGGCTGAAGACAAATCGACAGCAGTATAAAGTCTGCCCACAAAAGCCAATGTATCCGATGCAAATTCATTTTTACCCACCACACTTACATTTTGCAATTCAATATAAAGGTTTGGGAAGTTTTTAAGCATAGATAGAGACATATCTCCAATTTCTACTTTTGCATCAACTGTGTTATCAATTTCTGTTTTTACCTTTTCAAATATCTGATCTTTAAAAACGTAAGGCAGAATAATCAATAGCACTAAAAGGAAAACTACAATCCCTCCAAAAATTTTAAGAAACTTCTTCATTGTTTAAAAGTCAATTTGGTTTTACATAACAAAAATAGAAAATACTTAGAGAATTACATCAACTAAAGATTTTAAATTTCTATAAATGTAAAATTAATTTTTTTCGATTGATCTCTTTCATCTATCTGAAAGATTTATAGTTTTTTAAGGTTTGACAAGCTCTCTGGAAGATATTTTTTCTAAAAAAAAGATTAAAAACACTTGCATTACAATTCTAATTTTCCCTATATTTGCACCGCCTTTAAGGAAAAACGGACGCGTAGCATAACTGGATAGTGCACCACATTACGGCTGTGGAGGTTGGGGGTTCGACTCCCTCCGTGTTCACCAGGAGAGACTCATCAAACAAAGATGAGTCTTTTTTTTATGCCATACATTTTGGCCAAAACAGGCCTAAAAAATCAGAAATTGAATCATATTCCATTATAAAACAAATACTGAAAATTTAAATGCCTGATTGTAAAACAAAAAAGGATTTTTTTCGTATTTTTTACTGGAAAGGCTTGCAATTAACAGGTAATTTTCCCTATATTTGCACCGCCTTTTTAAGGAAACGGACGCGTAGCATAACTGGATAGTGCACCACATTACGGCTGTGGAGGTTGGGGGTTCGACTCCCTCCGTGTTCACTACAGGACTTATCAGTAATGATGAGTCCTTTTTTTATATGCTAATTTTAACGCAACATCCCCTCTTCTTGCAAACTTTCTTAGTAATAGATATTGTTGTTTTCCAACTAATCCTTTTTTCTTAATTTCGCCTCGAATAATTAAATATTATGGCAAAAAAGATTAAAACAAACGCATTACGACTACTAGATAAGCATAGAGTAAACTATGAAGCAAAAGATTCCACTAATCTAAAAGCTGGAGATATGAGTGATCCTGATGCTTCACTTATTCATAAAACTCTTGTTACACGTGGCATTAGCAATGAACTTTATGTTTTTATCATTCCCTTGTCGAGTGAATTGGATTTGAAAAAAGCTGCTAAAGCTGCAGGCGAAAAGAAAATCTTAATGCTAGCAGAAAAGGAATTGTTGCCAAACACTGGCTACATAAAAGGAGGATGCTCACCCATTGGCATGAAAAAACAATACAAAAGCTTTTTAGAAGCTAGTTCTCTATCAATGGAACAGATTATTGTTAGCGGCGGAAAAGTAAACTTCAGGGTAAAACTAAAGCCACAAGATCTAATGCAAATTATCAATGCCAAAGAGTTTGACGTGATACAATTATAACTTAAACACTAAAAGTCATGCATTAAACTATAAAAAGAATACAAGCTTCAGTAATTATTATAATTACCCCAAACAACACTCCTATAATTTTGTCTCTATCAACAAATTAAATAATTTAAAAGAAAAATAGCATGACAAAATCAAAGTGGGGTGAATCACATATTCCAAATCAAAAAGGAAGAGTTGTAATTGTAAGCGGATCAACAAGTGGAATTGGAAAAGAAGCTGTGAGAATTCTGTCTAAAAAAGAAGCTATTCTTGTTATGGCAGTTCGAAATACTCAAAAAGGCTACAAGGTAGCATCTGAAATTCAAACTGTGAATCCTGCAGCAAACATCAAGGTAATGCAACTTGATTTAACGAGTTTACAGTCAATTAAACGTTTTTCGGAGAACTTTAACAAGTCTTTCAACAGCTTGGATGTTCTCATCAACAATGCTGGTATTATGATGTGCCCTTTTGCCAAAACAGAAGATGGTTTTGAAGTACAAATGGGAACCAATCATTTGGGACATTTTGCGCTTACAGGACATTTAATGCCTCTGCTTAAAAGCACCAAAAATTCAAGAATTGTGGTCACTTCGAGTGTTGCTCATAAATTTGGAAAAATCAACCTGGAGGATATCAATTGGGAAAACAGAAAATACAATACCAATAATGCTTATGGCGACAGCAAACTTGCCAACCTTTATTTTGCTTATGAATTGGTACGCAAGCTCAAGAACGATCCTGATGCTCCCATGGTTACAGCAGCTCATCCTGGATGGACCAGAACAGAATTGCAAAGACACTCAGGAGGAATTCGATTCCTGAACAATTTCTTTTCTCAAGCCCCTGCCATGGGAATTTTACCATCGCTTCGTGCAGGTTTCGATCCCAACGCCAAAGCAGGTGTTTATTACGGCCCAGACAAATTTTTCGAAATGCAGGGATATCCGGTTAAAGTAAAATCGAATAAACTTTCGCATGATGAAGAGATTGCCAAAAAACTTTGGGATTTGTCAGAAGAGTTGACCAAGGTAAATTTTCAATGAACAATTGGAAATAAACGGTAAGAAAATTACAACTTGTAATTCGTGAATTTGTGCGAAATCCATACACTTCCTGTTGGATAATCCAACAGAAATATCAAATACAAATGCAAAACATTCTGTAAATCAACATAAAGTTATTTTGGCACAATACTTGACTTGCAATTACCAGTTTTATAAATTACAAAACAAAAACTAATTGTTAAGCTAAGTATCATTGCCATGAAATTAAAACATCTGAGCATTTTAACCGCTCTTCTTCTATCCTCTTTGCTGCTTTTCGCAAAAGATTACCAATACAATGAAAAAAATGGAATCAGAACCTTTCACCAGGGAAGTATGTTTGTGAAGGAAGGTGTTCCTTTCCTAACCGTTAAAGGCGACTCTTACGAAATGGGTTTGCAGTATGGCGTTTTAATGAATGATCAAATCATGGAAATGCAGGTAAAAGTTGACAGCGTAGTAGAAACCTATGTTGGAAAGTTTTTCTTGAAAAAATGGATTGCCAATATGGTCTTAAAATCCAAAATCAGGAAAATAGAAAAAAGGATGCCAGAAGAATTCATTAAAGAATTGGAAGGTATAGCTGAAGGATGTGACCTGAACTTAAGACAGGTAAAAACCATTGCATACTTCCCACAAATTTTCTTTGAGATTAGTTGTACTTCCTTCGTAATGAAAAATAAAAATGGCATTGTTCATGGTCGAAACTTGGATTGGCCGAGTATCGAAACATTTACCAAGTTTCCTTTGATCGTGAATTATCACCGTAAGGAAAAAATACCGAATACCATTCTCACTTTTGTATGTTACCCCGGTGCATACACAGGTATGAATCACAATGGTCTTAGCATGTCGATAAATACGAATGGCTGTCCAATACCCGAAGGCAAAGAAGAAAGCGATTATGTAACCGACATGCCCATGCCTTTTCAATTGCGCTATGTAATGGAAAATGCCGATGAATTGAGCGAAGTTGATGAAATGTTTAACAATTATAGTACACATGGTTGGTTTATCACGGTTGGTAGTAATAAGGATCAATCGGGTGCAATGTATGAATTGACCAGAGGAAAATACATTAAAAATAAAATGCAGGATAATTATATTGGTGTAACCAACCTAGCCGTATCTGAAAAAGGAAGATATGAATACAGCTCGATTAACATGCATGGAGAATTCAATCTTACACGCGAAGACAAATTAAAAGAACTAAATCAAAACATCTCTAACAACAATTTGGTAGACAAGGCATATCAAATGGTTTCCTCTACTGCCTACTACGAATTGCCACATGACACTTCATGGGGATGCTCCATAAACAATGATATCACAGTAAAATCATGTATCATGGACAACACCAGGCAAAAAATCTATTTTGCCTATGGTGAAATGCTTGCCGGATGCAATCAATTTTTAGAATATGACATTGCCACACAAGATGTTTCCGTTTACAGAGAGAAGCAAACTATCCCTGATGAAGATTATCTAAAAAATAAATTGGCATATCGTAAATGGTTTAGACAAAATTATTCTGGCAAAAAGAAATTGGAACGTGAAGATTACCAATCTCTAATAGCTCAATGCAAGAAATACAACTTGCAACCAGCTTATCAATACAATCTCTTATCGAGATACTATGCCAATATTGATGACAAAGAGCAAGCATACAAATATGCTAAAATGTATGTAGATGATTTACCTCAATTTGGAGCTGCTTATCATACTCAATACGTAATTTTCAATTATTTTAAAGATTACGAAAAAGCAATAGAAAGCCTTCAGATCATGTTAGATAAAGCACACAATACAACTGCCGATTTCTTTTACGCCAAGTGTGATATTCTAAGGTTGTACGACAAAATGCAAACTCAATCTCCAAATCCTGAAAACATTCACCAAATGAAAAAACTTAACCGGGAGATAAAAGAACTTTGCAAACCCTTTTATCCAGCTAAGTGGGTAAAATCTGAGATTGAGAAAATAGATGCTATGATTGCCAAGTATCAATAATTATATAATACCGTAAACTCATATCAAAGAATATAGCTTCAATTACTCTGTTAATTGAAGCTATAGTTTTACATGCAAATTATTATAATCCGTTTAACGAATTAAAAAGTTTCTCTATTTTTTCTTTTTGTGAAGGCCTTGGTGCATTTACATTTACTATTTTCCCCTCCTTATCGAAAAGCATAAATCTTGGTATGCCGGTAATCATATAATCTTTACTAATGCTATTTCTTTGCCCTACATTTATTTGTATTCCTCCTAACTTATCATCATTTACCTTTTTCTTCCATTTTTCTATATCTCGATCTACCGATACACTAAGGAATACAATGTTTTTATCATGATATTCTTTTTCTATTTTTTGTAAATATGGTATTTCTCCACAACAAGGACCGCACCATGTTGCCCACACATCCACATAAACATATTTCCCTTTCAGATCAGAAAGAGACATAGACTTTCCTTCGATGGTTTGGCCAGTAAAATCAAATGCATCCTTACCTTTTGACAACCTCATCCAGCAAGCTACCTTTTCATTAACTCTCTTAAGAGCTTTTTCGTCGCTACAATATTTTCTGAACATCTTCAAAACCGGACTATTCTCATTTATACTCCAACGCACCCTTGCCTCAGCAATAGTAGCTGCTAAATAACTTTTTATTTCAGGAGTACTACTCCACTCTTCCAATTGATCGTACATAGCAATGTAATAACCATCTTCTATTTCCTTATATTCCGAATGCTTTTTATAATACTGATATGCTGCATCTTTAAGTCTACCATCCAAATACGATTTATATTCCGGAACATTTAATAGATCTGAACGATTGAGCTCCTCCTGGGTCAGCTTTTTTGAAATGGCTTCTCCAGCTTTAAATTCATAGTCTTTTACATATCGAGCATGTGAAGATTCATATTGAAGATAGTTCAGTAACATGGAATACTTCAAAGATCCTTTTTCTTCTTTCGCAAAAACCGGATCTATTTTTTTATTATCCTCCAGAAGTTTGGTAAAAAGATCACTTCTCTTGTTATAATTCTCCTCTGTTTTAGCAATAAACTCAGCTTCTTCCATCGAGAAATATTCTTTTCGATCCATTCTTAACTGATCTTCCAATTCGTATTTATCTATCAAATATTTATTTACACTAACGCAAACATTCCGATTGATAAAATTAATTCCCTGATCAATACGATCTACATCCTGTGTAAATTCCAAATCATAGCCCGGCATTAAAAAAAAACGACCTGCCAATTTATCTCCTCTCAAGAAAACAAAAGTATTATTCTCGAAGTGCAATATTTTTTGAAAAACACCATTCTCCCCAACAAGAACAGTATCAATTTGTCCATCATAACTTAACAGGATATTTTCACCTGTATAATTTGAAATTTGTCCTTTAAAAACTACCTCTTTAGGATTTTTTTTACTGCAGGCAAATAAAGTCAGCAGCATTACAAACACGGTTAAATTTCTCATACTATTTCTTGATTATTTTGAATAGAGAAATGATAATTATCAACTACATTTCTCTTTCTGTTTTAATATTCGATTAAGATATTACAAGGCCATCTATCATTTACACAAGCCATAAGGTTAATCGGTAGTTTCAATAATATTCCTCACATCAATAACTCCCGTTGTACCCCCTAAACTAGTTCGGAATTTACCATTCTCATCTACACTTACACAAAAAGGAATGCCTTTACTTCCAAATGACTTTATCACTTTTTTCACATTTTCTTCTGTAATAAACTGAGTGCCTATGGATGGTGCTTTCTTTATATACTCCTTCCAGTCATTGATATTCCTATCCAGAGAGATATCAATAAACACCAGGCTGTCTATACTTTTTAATTGTAATTTCGAATTATCAATCATTGGTTTCATTTCGCAACAGCCCTTACACCAAGTTGCCCAAACAGTGATAAACAACTTTTTTCCCTGATAATCACTGAGAGAAACAATCTTACCATTTATTTTTTTCAAAGTAAGATCAGGAAGCTTTTCAGACTCTGTATAAAATTGTTTGCTATTATATGCCTCCACACTTAAAAGAACAAGAGCAACAATTACGAAAAAGAAAAATACAGGAATATGCTTCTTCATTGCATTTTTTGAATCACCTTCTCCATTTTTACAGGAGAAAATGCAGTAATAATTTTACAAGAGAACAATGAATAACTTCATTGTTCTCTTTTTAATCCTTACAATGGTTAATTGATCAGCTCTTCTAACTTGTTGTAGAATTCTGCATCTTCTCCAACATATCTTAATAAAATTTTCCCTTCGGGTGACACTAGTATTTTTGTTGGAAATGCACTAACTCCAAACTTTTTAACAAAGTCTTTATCATCTTTCCCATTAAGAATTTGATGCCAATTAAAGCCTCTATTCTTAATCATTGAATTCCAACGGTCGGTACCTCCTTTTTCAGCAGCAATACCTAAAAGCTCTAATTTATCGGCATGCTTTTCGTGAAATGCTTTCATCTCTGGCATTCCCTTAATGCAAGCACCACACCATGTTCCCCAAAAATCGATTAATACATATTTACCTCTTAAACTTTTTAAGGAAAATGCTTTTCCCGTATAGCTTTCGCTTGTTACAATCTCTGGAGCTTCTTTTCCTTCTGCTGTTTTTTCTTTACTCTCTTTTTCTTCGATTAACTGCTTGTACCTATCCATTAATTGGTGGTAATACATGGAGTTTTTGTACTTCTCATCAATTTTAGCAAAGTAACTAGGTGCTTCTTCTAAAGAGATCTGATTGTTTAATAAACTTCGTGCCGTTGACAGTCCTATTATTGATGAAATGTTTTCTTGCACAAAGGCCAACTTAATTGCCGATATTTTCTCGTTAAGCTTATTACATTCTTCACCAACAGGCTTTTTTTCTTCTTCGCTTAAGGATTTGTCACCAAGTGTACAGTAGTTGTTCATGACTTTATTAAGCAAAGGGTGCACTTGTTTATTAAGTTTTGCCATTAAATCGTTTTCACGATCGCCGATAGCATAAGCCTCAATATAATCGCTTGCTTTTCCTTGAGCTGTAATTTCTTTATTGGGTATGGCTACAAAGCCTAATAAAGATACATTCGACATAAAGTAACCTGCTTTATATGGGTTCGAGTATTTTCTTACTTTATTGTCGGTAAAGTTGATATAAATTATTGTTGGCTCGCATACTTTCCCTGTATACTTTACTGTACCGCCTTGCATGGGGAATTTAATCCATCGTCCTTTAGGCTTTCCTTTTTCTTGAAAATAGAAAGATCCTTCGGTCGAGTTTATATCTTCAATATTTGCTGTAATAGTAAAATCTTCGCCTTTTGCTTCAGTTTCCAGACCCATAAGTTCTTTTAACTCATCGTAAAAACCTGGCGTTTCGCCTACATGTCTTTTAACAATTTTTCCGTTTGGATCTACTATTATTTTTGTTGGATATCCCTGTACATTAAACTTATTTGCCAGGTTATTATCACCCTTATCCGATTTTACATGTATCCAATTATATCCTGTGGTAAATTTAGAATTTCTCCATCTCTCATCGCTATCCCCACAGTTAACTGCAATTACTTCTACTTTATCTTTGTGTGCATTTCTAAATTCCATTAATCCTGGCATTCCTTTTACACACGCTCCGCACCAGGTTCCCCAAAAATCAAGAATTACATACTTACCCCTTAGATCTTTTATATCGAACGTTTCGCCACTAAGTGTTGCTTTTGTTTTAAAGTTAAGTACATTTCCAATTTTGGTTGAGTTGTATCCCTTTACTCTATCTTTTAGTGCTTTATGGTATGATAACTCTCCGTATTTTTTTGCATCTACTCCTTTTAGGAATTCTTCTACTTCTTCTATTTTAATTTGCGAACGCACTAGCATATCTTCCATTAACCACAATCCCGCTACCGATGATGCATGTTTTTTTAAAAACTCTACTCTAATGCTTTGAGCTTTCGTTCCTAATTCTTCTTGTGTTTTTTTAAGAGCAGCGATCTCTTTTGCTGTTATTTTTTTATTCTTATCTAGTTCTAAACTAATATTTACCGATTGATTTAAGACCGGATGCAATTTACTGCTTAGCTCTTTAAGTATATCGTTTTCTCCTCCATCGCTTGGGTAAGCATCTATAAAGTCGGTGATTTTACCTGACACCTTAATTTTGGCTCCTGGGTAAATTACACACATTAATGTTGTTGCATTGGTTGGTATGTATCCACCACCTATTGTTGTTTTTGAAAGGTTCTTATTTCTAAAACTTAATTTTATAACGGTAGGTGCTTCTATTGTTCCTTTATAAGAAAGTTTTCCTTTATTCATATTAACTTTTACTCTCTTATATCCATTTGGATACTGATCGCCAAACAAAGCGTATCCGCCCTCTTCGTTCGTTAAGCCCTTTATCTTTCCTTTTATCTTAAACTCTTTTTCGTGGCTTTGAGTTTTCTGGCTTGCTGCCTGACTTTGTGTTACAAATAAGCCGAATGTACAAAGCATTAGTAGCTGTACAACTTTCTTTACAATTTCAATCATCTCGTTATTAAAATTAAACTAGTGTTGTGTTTATAGTCTGTACTATATATCAAAGTAGGGCTACTTTTTATCTTTGCTTTTGATAAAAACCACTCCACTTTCTTATTATAATTAATGTCACATGCTTTTATGCTTGCTATAGGGGAAGTTCCTCTGGGAATATTTAGCTTTACTAGCTTATGGTGATGTTTATTAAGAAGGCCTGCTTCAGAGAAATAATTACATACATGCTGAAACAGGCCAAACTTTTAAAACAAATCTATTTTTACTTATTTACAGTATAGTGAGACCTCATTTAGTCCAAACTACTCTGGATTTTGTTCCCACCCATTCAACAAGCTTAATTCCTCATCAGGAATCGGTAATGCAAAAGCATTTGCATTTGGTTGAATAGAATAAACACTAATTCCTGAATTGGAATTATTACGATCGGTAAAATATTTTTTAGATAATACTATACCTGCATTATCCAAAGCATTAAGTCGTTTAATATCATACCATCTAATCACATAAGGTCTTTCTCTTCTTCTTTCTGTAAGTACATCTTGAAGATTACCGGAAATATTATTGGCATCGCTTGCCAATTCAAATCTTTTAGCTCTTAATGATTGAAGAATTAACTGAGCTGCAGCTTCATTTTTAGTAACTCCATCTTCACCTCTAGCTAAACATTCAGCCTTAATCAGCATCATCTCGGGAACATTAGGTCCTTGTAAAAGAGATATACTAGATGTACTATTACTTACTCCCTGAAAATTATGACTTTTCTCAGCGCCTAAAGCACTAATTTCAGCTGCCGTAAAGTTTGAAGCACCGGCATTCTTTAAATAAGCATTATTAGTAAAAAACTTAACAAGTCTTAAATCAGATTTATTATCAAATGAAGCATATAATGATTCTGACATTGGGAAATTCCCACCAAATGGACTAGAAATTATTACAGGCACAATCATTTCCTGATTATTCATCTGAAGTTCTACTTGTTTGTTCATTTCAGTATAATGAACATCTAAAATCTGTTCTACAGTACCATCCTTAGGCGTATAAGAATGTTGCGAAGTATAAACATAATAGGGGTCACTAGGATTAACATCATTATTCAAATCTTCAAGATAATTGTATTTTGACAATACGTAATTGGCTGCTGCCAATGCTTCGCTATACTTTCCATTATACAAATCTATACGGGCTTTTATTGCCATTAGACTTATCTTGTTTAACCTCCAGTTATATTCAACTTCAAAATCGTCAGCACCAATCTCCTCAAATAAAATCTGAGCCTCCGAAATGTCCTCGTAAATTTTACTCATGGTATAAGAAACCGTATTTCTGGATGAGATCCCTTCTGAGTCAAAACTAATATCAGTCCTATATCCCATTCCTAAATTATTTCCTTCATTTAGTGCTGGATGTAAAGAATAATTTACCAGTAAATTGAAATGATAATAAGCACGATAACTTAATGCCTCGGCTTTAATCTTTTTCCTTAAAGTCTCATCATTACCATTTACATTATCGATATTGACCAAAACAGTATTCAAATGATATATTGATTTAAACAAATTCCCCATTTCATAAGAATTTGAGAATTGGTAAGTAAGATATTCCCTATCTAAAATGGAAATTAAACCTACATCCTGAGCACCAATTTTTCCCTGAATTTCAGGATGTAGCTCATAATCATCACTGGCAATAGCATTGGCAAAATTAGCAGAAACACCAGGTCCCCATGTAGATCCTTTGGTCTGATATGCCATTTCATTCATCATATTATCCAATTGCTCTAAATCCTCAATTGGATCGTTACCTGCTCTGTTTGGATTCTCATCAAGAAAATCAGCACACGAGAATAACATTACAGGCATACATATAAGTATTATAATATCTTTTATTTTCATAATTCTATAAATTCAATTTTAAACCAAAAGTAAATTGCGTTGGAGTTTTCATTGTACCAGGCAGATAATAAGGATCCAATCCTTTATCGTTTGCTGTCCAAACTACACCCAGATTTTTAACCTGGAAATAAACATTTGCTCTAGTGATTTTCGAATTCTCACCTGCTATTTTTTTCACAGGTATTTCATAACCAAGATAAATTTCTTTTAACCTGATATGCGAGGCATTCTCATAATTTGATTCAGCTGCATTTATTACATTGGAGTAATATAAATTTGTATACCCTGAATTTAAATAAGATGCATTTGCAGCATTAGGATATGGTCTGTAAGTAAATTTCGAAGCATCATCTCCTAAATGCCAAGCTTTCTCCAACGATTTTGGGTATTTACTATTTGTTGCAGAATAGCCATAATCATCATTTCTTTTAAATATATGACCAAATTCTCCGGATAACATTGCCGACAAGGTAAAACCATAAGCTTTTAAGCTACTTCTAAAGCCGCCAAACATAGGTGCTGTTAATGTTCCTATTTTTTTTGTATAGTTGTTATTATTTGTAATACTTTCACCCTTTGATTCATCAAACCTTGAGTAATACATGGTATTATTTCTTGAATCGGCTACAACTTCAGTACCATCATTTAACTGTACAATGGCTAGACCTTCATCGGAGTATCCTTTCAATTTAAAGGCATAAACAGTATTTAAGGACTGTCCTTTAACAGGATATCCTCCTCCTACATATGTGTTTACATATGGTCTATCCAAATCCCATTCAACAACTGTATTTTTATTATAGGTAAAGTTTAAATTACCTGTCCACGAAATATCTTTGGTAATATTTAATCGAGATCCTAACTCAATTTCAACACCTTTATTGTTTATGTTTCCACTATTCAAAGTTAGAGAGTTGGTTCCTCCAACCACATATGATACCGGTGTGTTCATTAATACATCACGAGAATCTTTATTATAATACCCTAAGGAACCATACAATTTTCCTTCAAACATCGAAAAATCTGTGGAAATGTTTAAAGTATAGGCTTTTTCCCAGGTTAAATCAGGAATGGCACGATTATAGATGTATGAAGCATTTTCTCCTGCTCCCACAAATTGATTTAATTGATATGTTGAAAGTGTTGAAACAGTTGAAACACTTCTTTTACCTGCAGCTATACCACCAACACCATAAGTAACTTTTAATCGCAAAAGATCTACAAAGCTTAAATTATCTTTAATAAAAGCTTCCTTGTTCATATTCCACAAAGCACCAACAGACCAAAATGGTGAAATCTTACTATTTACATCATCTGCAACAAAGTTTGATCCATCGATACGAGCACTACTGGTTAGCGTATATTTACTATCAAGAGTATAAGACGCATTAAAATAACCTGATACATATCTGTCGAAATTTGCTGAATACCCTCCTAAAGACCATGGCATATAACTATTACTACCTTCAAACGTTGGAAGTCTTAATTCGTAATTCACATAACGATCTGTTGTGTAAGTTCTTTCATTAAAACCTGGTCGTGTGGTTGTGGAATTTACCTCAACATCTGTAGAAATCGCTTCGAAACCTGCCAATGCAGTAATTCTGTGCTTGCCATTAAATTCCCTATCGAAATTTAATTGTGATCTAAAATTATATGCTTCTGTTTTATTAGATGATGTTTGTATTGCATCGCCCTCAATAAACTCGTTAGGAATATTTCTTATACCAGTAGCAGGATCCAAAACAGAAAAACGATTCGCTGCACTTCTGTAGTAGTAGGAGTTTTCCCTTAAATAATTTTCGGTTTTATTTCCAGCCATTTCATATTGAAAGGAGAAATTTGCCGATAAACCTTTCATTATTTTAACATCTAAAAAACCATTGAAGCGCAGATTGTAATTAGAACTATTATTATCTCTGGCTTTTGCCTCTTCTAAAATATTATACCTCCAGGAATAAGGAAATATTGACTCATCAATCGTACCATTTTCAAGATATGGCAAATATATTCCCTTAGCCATATATGCATAATCGCCATTTTCTTCCAACAATCTTGTATATGGAGATGTAACACTACTTATTTCACTAATATTAGTACCATTCATTTGGTTTTTTCCATAAATCCCATTAAAAGTTATTCCTACCTTAATATTAGGATTCACATTATACACATTCGTAAAATTGGCTTGATATCTGTCTGAATTATTATACTTATAGTGTGTTAAGTCTTTGGCATAAGACAAGCTAAATTTCGAAGAGCTCTTATCAGTGGCACTTGTAATTGTAAGGTTGTGATTTTGATATACTCTATTCCTTAGCAAATGATCTTCATATTGTTTTTTCCATATACCATCCTGTGCAATCAACTTTTCTCTTTGTGCATTGTATTCTTCCTGTGAGATATTGCCGTTTCTTCTTTCAAACATCATAGCAACATGTGGAGCTACATCCCAAGAATAACGTGATGGATTTGTATATGGATCTCTCCAATATGAGATACCAGGACTTGGAACAAATTTCTCAATATCTTCCATATATTTAATGGTAGCTTCGGTGCCAGCCATATTTAAAGCATGATCCAAATCAATACGCTCAGATACATTAACAAATGAGTTAACTTCAACATTAAATTTACCTTTTTCTGGCGTTTTGGTTGTTATAACAATAACTCCATTTGCTGCTCTTGCTCCATAAATTGAAGTGGCTGCTGCATCTTTTAGAAATGTAACACTCGCTACTTCAGTCGGATTGACAGATTCAAACGGATCTGGGGTTAAAATTGCAAAACCATCAACCACTACAAGAGGAGCTGTTTCTGCCTTAAACGACCCTACACCTCTGATAACAATATTACCATTCTCTCCTTGCTGAACACCAGCAACCGTACTACCAATTACTTCACCTATACTTTCCGATGGTCTAATCTCTAAATCTTCAGAAGCTATTTTTGAATATGATCCGGTTGCTCTTTCTCTTGATATTGTAGCATATCCCGTAACAACCACCTCTGCCATCTGCTTAGAATCATCGCTTAGTGTGATATTTTGAACCGATTGCCCATTATAAACCACCTCCTGAGGTAGCATTCCCACAAATGAGAAGATCAAAATGGCATTGTTCTTTTCCATTTCCAGAACATATTCCCCATCGACATTGGTTGCCACACCAACATTGGTTCCTTTAATTACAACAGACACACCTGGTAAAGGAATGCCATCCCTGTCTGTTACTTTACCTTTAATTTCTTTCTTTTCCTGCTGCTCTGATTTTGGAGCAACATAAGGCTTTTGCTTAACAACTACAACCTTATCAATTACTTCATAAGTAAGATTTGTATCTTCCAAACATGAATTAAGTATTTCTTCCACAGTAGCCTCCTGTTCCGACACATTTATGTCTGTAATACTCTCAACATCATCCAAATCGTAAACAAATGAGAATTCACTATTGTTACGAATTTCCTCGAAAACCTCTATTAAAGTCTTGTTTGCCAACTTCATATCGAATCTCGTGTTCTGAGAATAAACACTGGCTGAAAGTTGAAAAACACTTACTAATAATAGCATAAAAGTAATTTTCATAGCTAATAAAGGTTTGTAAAGTTTCTTACGACAGAAACTCCGGTTTCCATTTTTTTGCATAAATTTGTATTTAGGGTTTAACAATTCAATTCCTTGCAGGGAATTGGGTTTTTATTCATGAAGCAGAGATTGTTGCAGCAAACTCTGCTTTTTTTATTACTTATTTGTCACTGTTATTATATTGGATTTAATTTCAAAATTCACTTTTTCAGTTTTCGACATGATGTTCAATATTTCATTAATATCTTCATATCTTTTTACCTCAACTGAAAATCTTTTATTTGTTACAGATTGATTCATGAAGAAAACTTTAACATCGTACCATCTCTCTAGTTTTTCCATAATGGTTCCCAAACTGGCTTCCTTAAAATAAAAAACACCATCCTTCCATAAAGCATATTTTCTGGCATCCACATTTCGAACAGCAAACTGAATTTCATGCTTTGAAATAATGGCCTGTTGGTTTGGTTTAATAATAACACTTTCATTGTTTTTACTCAATTTCACACTTCCTTCAACCAAACTTGTGGTAACTGTATTCTGATCGTGATAAGCCTCAACATTAAACTCCGTTCCCAAAACCTCTATTTCAACATCTTTTACATCTACAATGAAAGGCTTTTGCTTATTATGAGTAACATCGAAATATACTTCACCAGCAACCCAAACTTTTCTTTTATCTTCGCTAAACTGAACTGGATATTTAATTTCAGAATCAGAATTTAACCAAACCCTGGTGCCATCTGCAAGAGTTAGCTGGTACTCGCCACCTACAGGAACTTTTACCTGATTGTATAGTATCCTCTCATGATTTGCTTGACCAGAAGCATAAGCCAATTTCCCTTTCTGGTTGCTTATTATAGTTCCATCCTTTTCTAAAATGCTATCGCTTTTCACATTTTCCAATTGAATGGTTCTTCCGTTGTGAAGTTGAAGTACCGCTTTTGATGAACCTGGTTCTATTTTAATTTCTGCCAACTCCTGTCCTATCTCAATATCCTTGGTAGAAATATGATACAGGCTAGCTATCAGAACTCCAATAATTAACACTGCGGCAATTCTCAGACTCCATTCCTTCAAACAAATTACTTTTCTTTCTGGTTTTATCTCCTCTCGAATCTTTACCCAGGCAGCTTTTTTATCCAGGGATTGCACATAGGCATTTCTTATTTTTCGTTTCTCCCCTTGCTTTATTTGCTCGTACAAATTTTTATTATCAACAGAACTCTCCTTCCAATCCTCAAGCACTTGCAACTCTTCAGTTGTCAATTCGTCAATCAGTTCCCTTGAAATTAATTGAGCAATTTTATATTCCGTATTTAGATTTTCCATTTAGAATTTTTGGTTTTCTATTATTAAAACAATTAAAAAAATGTAGTAGATGAACAAAAGGTGAAAAAAAATTACATTTTTTAACAATCACATACAATCTTATCCTTTTTAACTGATTTACTGAAGGTAAGAAAAATATAAACTAAAGCGGTAAGATAGTAGAAGGGTAAATATTTAACTTCCAGCTATCAAATATTTAAAACCAATAGTTTGAATAATTGGCAGTCTTAAACTTTTGGATTGCATTTACTGCCTTTGTGATGAGATCTATTAATTCTTTGGAAAAACTAAATGATTTTAATTGTATATCAAACATGCAAGTTCCAAATGATTAAGACTATATTTCTCCGATAAACAATAGCAACAAAAAGTAATAATCCTTCAATTTAGTTCTTAATGTTTTAAGAGAGTTGTATTTTAATGTTTTTACCGTATTAACCGAAACATCCAGTCTTTCAGCAATTTCCTGGTTTTGTATTCCCTGTAGACTTAACAACATTACCCTTGCACTTTTCTTGGGCAATTCCTCTATTGCTTGTTGAAGAATTCTGTAGGTCTCTTCTTCTACAATCTGATTGTTAAAGTTCAAAAAATCCTCTTTGATCAAACTTTCGGTATACTGGTTTCCCAGTTTATTTCTTTTTAAATGATTTAAGCTTAAATTCTTTACCACTACATAAAGGAAAGATTTTAAAGAAGAAATGGTGTCATACTTATCTCGAGAGTTCCAAAGTTTTATAAAAGCTTCCTGTGCAATATCCTCGGCAAGACCATTGTCTTTTACGTATTCTCGTGCGACTACACACATCGAAGGATACAGTTGATTAAAAAGCTCTTCGAAGGCTTTTACATCTCCTAATTTGATTTGATTAAATAGTTGAGTAGTGGTCATAGTTGGTGGTTCTTCGGATTCAAAAATAGAAATTGATTCCAACAAATCAAATTTGCCTGTTAAATCGAATAACAAATAAATAAGTAGAAAAAATACTTACCCAAAGGATGGAAGGAAAACTTAGTAATGACAAATTAACCCGAATATGATGATAAAAAACAAACCTATTGTTATCAAAAACAAATATTAAAACTACCACAACAAAAGTCAATTAAATAATTTTTAATTTCTCTCAGACCTTATAATATCGAAAAGGAGCAAACACTATCTAAAGTGCTCACTCCTATCCAATCACAAATTAAACCAACTAATCTCTCAAGATTTTACCGACACACATCTAACAATACCTTTTTTCTGAGATGCCAAATACAAATTATCATTGGCGTCAACAGTCATAGGAATGTATGTACATCCTGTTACCAACTCTTCTATTCCCTCAATTTGTTTTGCTCCTTCTTTGCTATAAATCTTTATCCTTGTAGGATCTTTCTCTACAGTTACAATGGCACCGTTCGAAAGACTATTTACACTTACTGGATTACAACATCCATGAAAATCGTTTAGTTCTTTTCCACGTTGTCCAAATGCCAATAATTGTTTGCCTTCAAAATTGAATCCTTCCACTCTAAAAGCTCCCAGGTTGGCAACTAATATTTCTTTTTTCTTATTCACCGAAAAATCCAAAATTCCACAGCATGTTCTCAATCTTTCAAGCGAAGCCGTTTTCTTACCATTTTTTGCATCAAACATTACAATGTTTTTATTTTGACAGTCAGCAACCATTAAAGTACCATCGCATACTCTTGCTCCGGTAGCTGTTTTTAGTCCTTCTAAACGATATTTATTAATCTCTTCGCCTTTGTCGTTTAATACAGTACACTCTACTCCAACGGCAACCATTCTATCGTATGATTTTCCTCTATACTTTTTACGAACTTTCTTTTGTAATGTAGCCAACAAATATATTGTGTTCAACTCACCTACTGCTATAGCTGAAGCAGCTCCTTCAAATTCAGGTTTCAAGCTTTTTACTTCGTTACCATTGGGTTTTACTATTTTAATGCTTCCATCTTTTTGCAAAACACAAATGTTATTGTTTGTTAACACACCTAAATAAACAACATTTCCGTAATCAGCACCTTTAAATTTGGTATCAACCTTATAGGATACATTGCTTGCATTGGCCATTAATTGATCCATACCCACTTCAAGCGATTTCATTTCATCGTTTTTCGCTTTAAGTTTAACGATTAATGGATTTTTCTGTAATTGTGGATCTAAGCCACTTAAAATCTTGTCTACCTCAGTAGCCTTTTTACCTGATATTTGATAACTTATTAGTATTGCAGAGTAATTGGATTTAGGATTTTCCTTAATAAATTTTGAATCGAACCCTTCAATTTCAACTTTTCTATTTTCCAGTTTTCCTTCTAATTCTTCCTTTCTCTCTTTTGTTGTCTCCTTATTATAGTACTCAGAAATTATAGGTTTGTACTTTTCTAAAACAGCTTGTTTTTGCTCATTGTAAGCATTAATATCATCTTGGGTTTTACCTCCTGTAACTTTTGAATGACGAAAATCCTTTGCAGTTCCTGTTACGATCATATTACCATTTTCCACATATAAGGATAGCAAATTATCAACCCCCTCAATGGTTAAATATGCATGTGTTGGTTCTGCATAATTTCCTTTAAATGTAAATGCCCCTTCTTTAACTTCAACAGTATCCTGAACAACACCTGTTTCAAAATGACTAATCAAAACTGCCTTACTATTTACAACTCCCTCTATTTTGCCAGTTAAAGCAAATTTCGATTCTTCCTGCTTTTTTGTTCCGCATCCTACAAGGATACCAATCATCAGCAAACACATTACTGAAAGTTTTAGTCTTAAACTCATTTTTCTGATTTTTGTATGATTATTTAATGTCTCTTGAATTTATCTGATATTAAGCCAAATATTTATTTCTTTTAAATATTGAACAATCTCAAAATTTCCTTGATACACTAACAAAACAACCTTTATGAACCATAAGATGAATTTTAATGGGAAAACACGGCTTATTCATATAGATTATAAATAATCGGGGAAACATTTTAACCTAATTGATACAAGTGAGCTGTACCCGGAATTAAAGCATAAAACTGAGTTCCATAGTTCCTCGAATCAAATACAAGAAATCTATTCTTGAGATACTCTCTTGTTATACAACCAATACTAATGTACTACTGGATTTAAAAACTATATCTGAAAGAAAGATTTGGAGTAAATCCAAGTGAGATGGTCTTATTTTCTATCAACTTTTCATCAGAATAATCCGAACTTCCCATAACAAAATAAGAAGTATTCAATACATTTTTCCTATTGTAGATATTTAACAAAGAAAATCCAATTTTTGCCTTGGACTGATTTGATTTTGAAAAGCTGAACTCATATGTCGAAGAAAAATCCAGTCTATGGTAGGCCGACAACTTTTTATTATTGATTTGATTAGATTCAATACCCGACTGATTTAATTCGAATTTCGAATACGGCTTTCCTGTATGAAACCTCCATCCCAAAGAAAATTCAAAGTTTTGATAACGGTAAGTATTGGCTATTGTAAGATTATGCCTAATATCGAAATTTCCTGGAAACCAATTTTCACCTTTGATATCAGGAAACTTAAAATCGGATTTGGATATAGAGTAACTTAGCCATGTTCTATAATTTCTTATTCTCTTTTTCACTAAAAAATCGAGACCATAAATTGCATTTTCACCGTATGAAAAATTGTTATAATCATTAGAGAAGCCTCTTGTTAACGAAGTTAAGCCTTTCACCTTTTTGTAATAGGACTCTATATCAAACTGCCACCCATTACGATTGTAAATCAGCCCGACACTAATTTGTTTGCTTCGAAGAAAAGGGTACACATCTCCATCTGACAAAGTCCATAACTGATTCTCCAAACCAAAATCTGAAGTATCATATTCAATGATCTGACTTATGGATTGATTTTTAATATCTCCCGATAATTTAAATCTTAAGTCTCGAGAAAGAGTAAGCTCTGCATGTAATCGGGGCTCCAAAAACAACTCTCCTCTTTTATTAAGGTGATTTAATCGAACTCCCCCATTAAAGAAAAACTTTTCAGATTTATTAATTTGATATTCTATAAAAAAGGAGTGTATATGGTCATAAGTTTCATCAGAAATATTATAAGAATTTTCGGGATACAGGTATTCATTAGCAATTATATGAAAAGATGTATTGTAATATCCATATTGATATCCAAAGAATAAATTCTGCTCATTTGATATTTTATAATTAGAAAATAACTCAGCATTTACATCCTTAATATTGTTCTTTTTTAATGTACTCGCATACTGTTCACCTTCAAAACGAAGTCCTCCATTATAATCAAAGTCATATTTAGAACTGCTCAGTTTTAATTGATGATTAAACCTTTCAGACCATTTCCTTTGCCATGTTACATGAAAACCCAGGTTAGTAATTTTTAAGTAATCTTTCGATGAATCATCAAGGATAGTATCGTTTGTTTTGTAATTTAATTTGTTTTGCAAAGTTAGGTTACTAAAGGTCAATTGATCCCTGGACGACAATTGGGCAATTGTTTTTATACTAAAGTCAGTATAATAAAAAGACACATCATTGGTTAAGGGCACATTATCAGAGCCATCCTCATTGTACATTTTTCGAGTATCCTGAAAAGTTTTTTTGGTTAAACTTCTCTCTGTAAATGTACCAAGTATATCATTATATGACCGTCTAAAGGACACTACAACACCTAACTTTTTATTAGCAAGTGGAGTTTTTAGAAAAAGATCCGAATGAGTCATATTAAAACCAAATCCTCCTTCTACTTTCTGAGGAATATCCTTTCCGGAGTCCAAATCAATAACTCCGGAAATACAATTTCCAAAACGTGCATTGACTCCACTTTTTAAAACTTGTATTTCATTAGTCACATATGGATTAATAGCAGATATCGCTCCAAATAAATGTCCACTATGATATACTTTAATCCCATCCCAAAGTATTAAATTCTGATCAGGAGATCCTCCTCTAATGTGCAATCCAGAAGCATTTTCATTAGGACTTTGTATGCCTGGCAGCATTTGCAAACTTTCAAATACATCGGGCTCAGTTAAACCTGGCAGAATACCCAATATTTTAGGCTTTATAGAAAACGAACCATTTTCATTTCGGCCAACACCACTGGTAAGATATTCGCGCACAAGTACTTCACCCAAACCATGCACATCTTCCTCCATAAGAATAAGCAAATTCTCAGAAAACTCTTTTACAGGAATCTGGCGAGTTACAAAACCGAGATAGCGGATCTGAACCGTATCCCAAACATGTAAATTATCCAATTTAAAATAACCACTTGTGTCGGTACTTGTTCCAATGTATTTGGTCTCCTCAATCACTTCGGCTCCAGGCAAACTTTCCCCGCTTCCCTTAACTTTAACATATCCCGAAACAGAAATTGTGAAATCTGTAATTGGTTTCTGCTTAACTATGTAGTAACGCTTACTAATTTTTTTGAAGACAATCGGTACTTGCTGCTCAATAATTCGAAACACTTCATTTTTATCAAGCTTTCGCCCACTAATTGTAATCTTCTTATTTTCCACCAATTGAACATTGTAAGAAAATTTCAGATCAAACTCTTTTTCCAGATGCGTTAGAACTTGAGTAAAACCTACGTTTTCAAATACGATATCAATTTTCTTTCCCTGTGCAAAAGTGGAAAAATGAATCACACACAACAAGAGTGGCAAAATTCTTTTCATCTATTTACCTGACAAAATAATAGTATTACTGTCTTTCATACTATAAGTAATATTCATAGCTGAAAACACCGTTTCCAGTGCCAAATTTAAATCTGTCAAACTAAAGCTCCCTGTAAATTCCTGAGATAAATCAATATTTCCATACTCTATGGTAAGCTTGTAGTTATCTTCAAGCGCCCTAATAACATGCAAGATAGGAACTCTAACAAAACTACTTTCGCCATTTATCCAATCAGGGATTTCTTTCTCAAAAGTATATTCTTCTATTCTTGAATGAATTGATCGAAAAGCTTGACCAGGCAGAAGTATCGCCTGACCACCTTCAGCCATTGATTTTACTTTACCTTTAAAACATGTGACCTCAAAAAAGTTATTATAAGATCGAATATTAAACTCGGTACCTAAAACCTGAACTGTATTTTCGTTACTAAGGACTTCAAATTTAGCCCCTCTCCTTACTTTAAAAAAAGCTTCCCCTTCAAGTTTTATACTTCGCTGTTTATCCCAACTTCTTTTATTGTATGTAATCTTAGATTTAGAATTTAAGACAACTTCGGAGCTATCAGGTAAAATGTGAACCAGGGTTTCTCCAGAATCGGTAGTTACAGTTGTCGATCGGAACATAAAGTATATGCCGAAAATTATTAAAACAGATGCTGCTAGCCCAGTCAACCAACTTGGCACAAGCTGTTTTGTTTTTCTTGCTGATTTAATTTCACCAAGTAATTTCCTGTAAGCCTTCTCCTTATCATACTTTGGCATTACCAGGCTATCAGATGCTTCAGCAATCTTTTTATATTCATGATATTCATCCGACTTTTCAAAATCAGCAAGTTCCTTAGGGTTCAATTTCCCATTTATCCAGCGTGCTAAAAATGTATTGTCTTTCTTATTGTCTTCCATCACATCTTTTTCTATTATAACAGGATGTTACGCTTTTAACCTACCTTAAATATGATTTTTTATTTCTTTTCTTAGATTCATCAATGCATTGTGCATTCTTTTTTCAACAGCCTTTTCAGAGATTCCAACAATCACAGCAATCTCCTTGTATGTTTTTTTATCGATTCTATTCAATAGAAAAACTTCCCTTTGTGCGGATGTCAAATTTGCTATTGCATTTTTGAGCTTTTGTTTGAACTCCTCTTCCTCTATTATAAACTGTGGAGTTTCGGTATTCTGATCAATAGTTATCGATTTTCGATGCTGTAAAATAACTTTTTCATGCGCATAATCATTTAAGAACAAATTATTCGCAACCGTAAAAAGAAATGATTTTGCTTTATCGAGTAACACTTTAGCACAATTGTTCCAAAGTTTTATGAAGGCTTCTTGAGTTAAATCTTCTGCTTTTTCCAAATCTCCACACTTGTAATAAATAAAATTCCTGATTGTTTCAGAATACTTATCGAAGACTCTTTTAAAAGTATTGGATTCACAAATAGACATTATAAAAAAAATTAATCCTTGGGTAGGGTAATCTAAAATCAAACTGTTTCACTGACAAACTAAAACAAATATATTAATTAAAGCAAACAGTTATGAGAGCAATTTCAATTTTAAAATGGGTAGTGTTATTATGCATACTTACAACAACAATCATATCATGTAGCAAAGACGACGACCTAATTCCTGATGAACCAAAAAAGGAAGAAAAAAATAACAATGAGGATAAGGATCAGAATAATGAAGGATCAGAAGGCGAGTTAACCCTTTATGAAATAACTGAATCTAAACTAAAAAAACTCAAGGATTACACCGTTACAGGAAACCATTTAGAACTGCAAAAAGACACCAAGAAACATTATGAAATGTGGGATTTAGTGCTAAAAATAGTCCCTCCAAAATATAGAGTCATGATGAGTGAATTTCTGATTTTTGCAGGAGAAGAAAGTGGGACTGCTGGTTTTGTTGTTGAAACAAGTAGTGATTTATCGAAATGGAAAATGGGACTAGCAATTGATTTTGCTTACGAAGGAGGATTTAACAGTGGTGGAGAGTTTGCCTATACAATCATTCATGAGTTCGGCCACATTTTAACCCTCAATAAATCTCAAATTGACGCAAGCATATCTAAAGAAAACTGCCAGACATATTTTACAGGAGAAGGATGTGCACGTTCCAACTCATACATCTATAAATTGTATAAAAACTTTTGGGCCGACATTTACAGTGAATTTGAAAAGGCAAGCGATAATGAAGAAGCTCAAAATAAGTTCTATGAAAAATATAAAGATCGTTTCGTAACCAAATATGCTTCAACAAATCCTGGTGAAGACATTGCTGAAGTATTCGCCACTTTCATTACTCAGGAAAACAAACCAGAAGGTAAGACCATTGCAGAAAAGAAAATTCTTCTTTTATATGAACACGATGAACTTGTTGAACTACGAAACTTCATTAGAAACAATACCAAATCAAGAACGAAGAGTCGAAGATTGATGTTGCCAGAGCCAGGATCCTGGAAACAAGCCAATAAGATAGGAGATCCAACAAAATCACACAATATCAGAAGGTAATTTTCACTTGTGCTTGTTTCTTTTAAAAAGGAAACAAGCACAACAATCATTCAAAGTATGAAAGCAATACTAGGAATTGTTATAACGGTATTGGTTGTGTCTTTTTCCTGTAGTTCACAAAAAAACAACAATGGACTTCTTTTACAAATAACAAAAAAAAGATGTTTGGGTAAATGTCCTGTTTATGACCTGTATCTCTATGAAAATGGCAAGGTGTTATTTGTAGGCATAGATCATGTCGAGAAAAAAGGAAAATTCACTTTCAACGCTAACATCCAACAGCTAAAGAAAATTGACAGTCTACTGCAAGTCATTCGCACTCAAAACAGTAGTTCTCAAAAATTCAAAAGAATCAGAGATCTTCCTGTTACTGTCTTTAGGTTTGATCATAGAAAAATGGAATTCCACAATCGGGACATTCCAAAAGAACTGAAACAAATCAACGAATATCTTGAAAAGATAGTATTTGAGAATAAGAGTACTCACAAGTAAAATCAAAATATCATCATATGAAAAGTACAAAAACTATTAAATCCTGGTCGTTTTACTTATTGCTAACAGTAATTTTAAGTGCTACATCATGTGGCAAAGGAGAAACTGAAGATATAACCCCTTCTAATCCCGACTCTTCCAATACAAGGAAAAATCCAAACGTAAGCCTAAGTAAGGAAGCTGCTCCAAGCTCTTTTAGTACAAAAATATTGTTAGAAGATTACACCGCTACCTGGTGTGGATATTGTCCAAGGGTAGGTCATGCCATAGAAGAGGCTATGAAAAAGAATAATAACATTATCGGCATAGGAATTCATAACGATAAAGAAATGGGATTCTCAAAAGTGGAGAGTCTGATGAAGAAGTTTAATATTGGTGGTTTCCCAACCGCCATGTTGAACCGATCAACGATATGGTCAGAGTCTTACACCCCATTGCAGGAAAAGTTATCGCAGACTTCATCAACGGGTATTGCAATTCAATCTTCCTTAACAGGTGACCAGGTGAAGGGAAAGCTTAAAATTGGGTTTAATTCAAACCTATCCAAAAGCATTAACTATGCAATTTTATTAGTTGAAGATAAAGTTGTTGCTGCTCAAAAAAACTATTATAACGAGGACAAGGACTCGCCATTTTACCAAAAAGGAGAAGTTATTGAAAACTTTCAGCATGTAAATGTACTTCGGAAATCAGCCACTGACATTTTTGGAGATATTGTACCGGAAGAGTACACCAAAAAAGGTAAAGTTTGCCAAGCTGATTTCGAGTTTAAACTAGATGGATACAAGTCTGAGAATTGCTATATCATCGCTTTTGTTGTTGAAAAAGATGGCAACAATGTATTAAATGTGCAAATGGCAAAAGTTGGCTCTAACAAAGATTTCGATTAATCCAATATTGTAATAATATCATTCGTCCATTTAGTATAAATACATTTTAAATATGAAAGGAAAACTTATCACTCTCCTACTTGCACTCACAGTTTCATTAGGGGTACAATCACAAAAAAAACTACCGAATATTACGCTCAAAAATTTAAATGGAAAGGAGGTTCTTTCTTCAGACTTGAGCAATGATGGTAAGCCAATGGTTATAAGCTTTTGGGCAACATGGTGCAAACCCTGCTTGAGCGAATTGTCGGCCTTTAACGATGAGTATGAAGATTGGGTTGAAGAAACCGAGGTGAAAATAATTGCAATATCCATTGATGATGCAAGAACAAATGCAAGAGTTAAAAGTATGGTATTGGGCAATGACTGGCCCTTTGAAGTTTATCTTGATCCTAATCAGGATTTTAAAAGGGCCTTAAGCATTGTTAATGTTCCTCACACCCTAGTTTTGAATGGAAAAGGTGAAGTTGTATGGGAACATTCAACCTATAATCCAGGAAGTGAAGAGGAAGTTATCACTCAGGTTCGTCACTTAGTAAATAATCAATAACACTTTATCGGATGAAAAAAGTATTCATTATCCTGACGCTACTTTTCAGCTTTTGTTATGGTGATTTATTTGCGCAGGAAAAAGGTCGCTTATCTGGAAGCATAGAAAGTAACAGTCAGATATATAGGAACGATAGTAAAATTGGTGCAAAAGCACCTAAAGATAAATTTGGATCCAATAATTATCTGAACCTAAATTATTCATATGGAAATTTTCGGGCAGGCATTCAGTACGAGGCATATTTCCCTCCCTTACTAGGATACAGCAACAAACTGGAAGATGAAGGAATCGTTCACAAATATGTTTCCTATGAAGATCAAAATTTAACCATTACGGTAGGTAATTTTTACGAACAGTTTGGAAGTGGTCTCCTTTTTAGGGCTTGGGAAGACAGGCAATTAGGCTTAAACAATGCCTTGGAAGGTGTTAATATTAAATTTCGTCCTACCAAATACATCAGCTTAAAAGCCGTGTATGGTAAGCAGCGCAAATATTTTGATACCGGAGATGGCAAAATCAGAGGTGTTGATGGCGAGATAAATATATTAGAGGGATTAAACATCAAAGGGAACACTGTGTTTATTCTCGGTGGTGGATACATAAACAGGTATCAGGAGTACACAGGACCTTTAGAAAACTATCCCCAAAGCGTAGATGCATGGTCTGCAAGGCTAGATTTTACAAGCGGGAAAAGTGCTTTTCAAATTGAATACGTTAACAAGGGAAAAGATGGTAGTTCTCTACCATCGCAGATTTTTCCGGAAGGGAGTGCCTTACTGGCAAATTATAGCTACACTCAACATGGCCTGGGGCTTAATGCTTCATTTCGAAGGTTGGAAAATATGACATTCAGGTCGGAAAGAAATGCTGTTGACAATGAATTATTCATAAACTACTTGCCCGCCAATACAAAGCAACACAAGTATAGTCTGCCTAATTTGTATCCATACTCCACCCAGGCGATGGGCGAAATAGGAGGACAAATTGACCTTGTATACACGATTAAAAAGAAAACTGCTTTAGGCGGAAAGTACGGAACACGAATCTCTTTGAACTATTCCCATTACAATAAGCTAGATGGAACTTTAGTTGATGGTGCATTTTATAGCAGCAGTGATTTTTTAAGCCTCGATGGAGCTAAATTATACCGCGATTTTAATGTGGAAATTCAAAAGAAGTGGTCCAAGCGTATAAAATCATACTTCACTTTTATGAATCTTGAATACAACAAAGGAGTTATTGAAGGCGACAACAAGGGTATCGTGAAGGCAAAAGTATTTGTCGCAGACCTGTTATACAAGTTCAAAAAAGGGAAAGCTCTTCGTGGCGAAATTCAGTATTTAAATACCAGACAAGATATGAAAGACTGGATTGCTGGCAGCCTGGAATACAATATTGGCAGCCGTTGGTCTTTCTTTGTTTCGGACATGTACAATTCTGGTAAAACAAAATTGCATTACCCTAACTTTGGTGGAAGCTATGTAAAGAATTCAACACGTTTTTCCATTAGCTACGGCAGACAAAAAGCCGGATTGCTTTGTGTTGGAGGAGTTTGCAGAATGGTTCCTGCTGCAAGTGGTTTAAGTTTTAGCTTGAGCAAAAAATTCTAGTATTACTTCTTATACTTTCTTCTGAAAGGCAAAGAGATTGAATAAAGGAAATAAAAGAACAAATCAAACCCTTCTTTCCTTTGTGATAGGTAAAATTGTAATTGGATAAAATGATTGAGATTATAAAAAAGTAATTCTAGTAATCTAAAGTCTTTTCAAAATAAAAAAGGAGTAAGCCACAAGCGGCTTGCTCCTTTTGTTATGTATCTATCTTTTTCGATACTTCGGCTTCATCTTTAACTCTAAAGGATGACTTGAGTATTCCTTTTTGCCAAGCTCAGGAGCTGCTTTGAAATTTTCAGGAACCTCTACCCCAGTTTTGGCGCTTCTCTCAAGCATCATTTCCAGAGCCAATGCATAATCGTAATGTATTCTGACATCATCCCTTGTTGTATCATTATATGCAATATAACGCAAATACTCTACACACTTGTAAAACCACTCATCAGGATAATCTGTTCCGTAACGTTTGTTAAGCCTTACCATGAACTTTAATCGATCAATCACCTTTTGTTTGTTAAGCGTGGAATCGACTAACAATGCATCAATCGATTTTATGGCCTGCGTATAGTCTTTTTTGAAATAAATGTTATCAGAGATTTTCTTCAATCGAATATTAAACTCTTTTCCTTCAAAATCACATAAGGTGCTCATTACTTCTGCACTGCAATATTGTGTTTCTTTTGCCAATTTCTTATCTACCTCTTCTTTCCCGAATAGTTCAACAAACTTGTTGTAATTATCGGAAACCTCCTTCAAATATGGATTGTCATATCCTGAAATGCAATCATTATACAGTTTCCATATAACAAGTTCGGTTAATTTTCCACCATTTTTAATGATTTCATCGAAACCTGCCCTAAGCGCATCCCTTTTGTAAATTGATGACATATACCTTACATACTTGATCATGAAATCCTGATCTCGATTCCCCTCATCATATTGTGAAAGGATGTATTCCGAAGTTGTTTGTGGTTGTAAGGCCGCTTTTCCCACGGTAATAAATTCCTCTGAAGATTTTCTTCCTCCACTTCTGTGGATTATTTTTTCATTCTTCGGATTTATAAATGCATAAGTTGGGTAAGATCTAACTGCATATTTCTTTGCCAGCAACTTACCTTCTCCTGTTTCTGCATCTATCTTCAGACAAACAAATTTACTATTGTAGAATTCCCCCACTTCGGGCAATACAAACACCGTTTTAGCCATATTCAAACACGGTCCGCACCATTGAGTGTAAAAATCTATGAACAGTAATTTATCTTCTTTTTGTGCTTTTATCTTGGCCTCTTCCCAATTGCCATGAAAAAACTCAATTCCATCTGTTTTTTCAGCAAATAAACTAGTACTTACAAATAGCATCAAGGATATTTGCAATATTTTTATTTTCACCATTATCTCTCTGTTTTATTGCAATGATTCTCCCTATTTTTAGCAATATCTCCACCAGGAAATTAACTAATAAATACAGTCCATCTCCAGCCTAAAATAAGGATAAGGTATGCAGTACTCTACTTAAACTGCATACCTTATAACTGTTTGAATTCTTAATAACCAGGATTTTGCTCTACCGGATTACCATTCGTTTCACTGGATGGAATTGAAGAAATTCTGAAATCTTCAATACGCTGACGGTATTGCGCTTCAGCATCGCTTCCCTGCGCAATGGCTTTATCTAATGATTCTCTTAGAATATCATTTCTTTCCAACAATTTTTCTGCTCCAAAACGTCTTAATGCGAAATATTCATGCCAGTTTTCAAATGACATTTCGATTAACCACTCATTACAAATGGCTGTTTCTATTTCCTCTTGAGTTGCATGAGGAACAGGATTGGCCCCAGCACGAGCTCTAATTGCTGCAATTGGTGCGTAAGCATCTTCATAAGAACCTCCACTACGATAGATAGCCTCGGCTTTCATTAAATAAATTTCTGCTGTACGCAAATACATTAATGGCAAATTATTGGATGAATTAACAAGCTTTTTAACGGTTGGATTTTTATAAACCGTTCCCGATGATCCGTAACGATAATCAACCACTACAGTATCACCAATAATTGCATTGTACCTTGGATCATCTCCCAATAAACTGATATAGTTTGATGATGGTCCCCATTTTCCAGAACTAAAAGAGGTAATTCGCGTTTCAAGACTGGAAGCATCTGAATCTCCAAATACTCTACCAAAAAGTATTTCGCCAGTACTTTCCCAATCAGAGAAAATTGTAGAATAATCAGGTGCTAATGCATTTTCTGTATGAGCCAATACTTCATTTGCCATGTTTATACAGTCGGAATATCTTTCCATCTGAAAAAGCACTCTTGCTTTTAAAGCTTTGGCAGCTACTTTTGAAGCTTGCGAACATTCTGAATATTCAGGACATTTATCTATTGCAATCTCCAACTCTTCCAAGATCATTTCATAACTCTCAGCAACCGTAGATCGGTCTTTCTTCACATTTTCAATTGACGGCAATTCGTTACGAATAATTAAACCCAACTTACTGTTCATATCCCAATGCTGTGTAAATCGTAATAGTAATCGCTCGTAGGCCAAGGCTTTTAAGAAATGTAATTCTCCAACAATTTCTTCTTTTCTGTTTCCTTCAAAATCATCAATTCCTTCAATAGCAGACAACAAAAAGTTGGCATTCTTTATTAATCCATAATCAAATGACCACTCATTACCTCCATTACCATACAATACCGGCCAGTATCGTTCATAATACCAAACAGCATTTCCTCTTGTCCACCATTCCGGTTTTCTCATGGTACCTGCTTTAAAACTACCTTCAACCATTATATCTCTTGAATAATAGGCATCTGCAGATAAATTTGCATATACACCAATTAATGCCAATTCTACTGTATTAGCATTGGTGATGGCTCCATCCAAATCAGCCTCATACGGAGGTAACTTTTCTAAAAAATCATCTGTTGAACAACCAAACAGCAAAATACTGATTAGTAGTATATTTATATATCGTTTCATAGAATTTGCTTTTTATAAGTTTAACTTCAATCCAACTGAATAAGTTCTAATTCCAGGATAACTGGTTTCATAATTTCCTCCAAAATTACCATAAGCGTTAACAGTTGCCGGGTCGGTTCCCGGATAGGAAGTAATTGTGAATACATTCGTTCCCGACACATAGACTTGTCCACTTATCGGTAAACCTTTAATCTCTGGTATATCATACGAAATCCTCAAGTCCTGTAATCTAAAATAAGAAGCATCATGTAAACTCATTTTAGTCAATGCAGGAACTCCCTGTCCCAGGTAAATTGCCGGAATATTAGCATCAGTATTCTCTGGTGACCAACGATTGTAAAGGTTATAATCAACCAGTCCGGCCAATTGGCTTGGCACATTCTGTAGTGTTTTACCATAATACTTCAAGCCTCCAATCTGAAAACCAAAATTAGCTGTTAATGACAAACGCTTGTATTTCATGTTGGCATACATTCCTCCAAACAAATCAGGATCAGGATTTCCGATAATGGTCTTGTCTTTACTATCTACCTTCCCATCACCGTTTAAATCTGTTAATTCAAGATTACCTGGGTATAATGTTCCATAATAGGAAGAGTGTCCATTGTCTACTGCATTTGCATTCAACTCATCAATTCTATCCTGATTTTGAATGATACCATTGTATTCATATCCAAAGAAAGAACCCATGGCATGTCCAACTGCCAACACCTGTGATCCTGTTCCCTGAACAATGGTTCCACTAGAATTCTCTACTGCCCCCTCTTCTTCCAGTTTTCGAATCTCATTCTTATTGGTTGCCAGGTTTAGTCCCAAATCCAACACAAAATCCTTCCTGTCAATAAGCTTTGCTTTGATATTGAATTCAAATCCCTGATTTCTTACACTACCAATATTGTAATACATATCGTTAACAGCCATGCTCGATGGGAAAGAAAACTCACGAATCAAGTCTTCCGTATCTTTTCTGTAATAGCCTATGGATCCTGTCAATCGATAATTGAACAATGCAAAATCCAATCCAGCATCGTATTGAGTTGAAAGCTCCCATTGGATGTCTTTGTTACCAATCTGTGAATGCTCAATACCAGGCTGATCGTTATATTTGGTAGCCCTGTACAAATCTCTGTTAGAATAACTATCTAAATTCTGAATACCGGTCTTACCAGCTGACACCTTTAATTTTAGGTCATTTATAAAGTCAACATCATTTAAAAACTCCTCTTTGTTAATTCTCCAGGCAATTGCTCCCGATGGAAAGAATCCGTAACGATTGTTCTTTCCAAACATAGAAGAACCATCGTAACGAGCAGTAACAGTGAAAAGATACTTATCCTTATACTTGTAATTTAAACGAGCAAATGAAGAAAACAGAGACCTTCCTCTCTTACTATCTGATGAACGATCAAACTCAGTTCCTGCAGAAACATTCGTATAGATCTCATCCATTGCAAAACCGCTCTTTGCAAGATAACCAGACTGGCTTTCAGAATCCTCGTAAGAAACACCTCCAACAAAATCAATATCATGAACTTCATTAAATGTTTTTGCATAGCTCAAAGTATTATCAAGCACAGTATTAAAACCTCTGCTTTCAGCCTTGCTTGCCGATGCTTCATTGTACCAGCTCAAATAACTTGGTGAAAATTGATAATTGTAATTCATGTATTGATTCACCGAGAAACTGGTTTTAAACTTCAGGTCTTTCAATACTGTTAGTTCTCCGTAAAGATTACCGGATAGCCTGTATTCATCTGAGTTGTTGATCTCGTTTGATTCTGCTACTGGATTCACATCGTAATAAGAAACTCCATCCTCACCATATACAGGTAAATCAGGACGATGTCCCTGAGCTGAGAACATAGAGGTACCTGACTGGCTCTGATCTGTGTAAGACAAATTGATTCTTGTCCCGATCTTAAATTTAGGATTGATATCAATATCCAAATTCACACGACCTGAATATCTTGTCAGATCATCATGAACCACCATCCCCTTGTGATCCATTAAGGAACCGGAAATAAAATAAGAGATATCCTTACTTCCTCCGCGCACTGACAGGTCTACATTCTGTCTGTTTGCTGTTTGTTTTACCAAATCAAACCAATCGGTGTCTGCGTCACCAACATATCCACCATCCGGATCAAGAATGTTCTCTGCCGTTCTGTTTCCCGGATCTACTACCAATGTTTGGTTGGCCAAATCAGTTAAAAAAGAACGGAACTCATCTCCGTTAAGCATCGAAAAATTTTTAATCTGAGAATCCGTAGAGTAATTGTAGGATACAGAAAATTTAGCTTTCTCATTCAATCTACCTCTTTTGGTAGTGATCATCAACACACCATTTGCAGCCCTTGACCCGTAAATAGCTGAAGCAGAAGCATCTTTCAACACATCAACCGAAGCAATATCTGACGGAGGAATGGAATTTAAAATCTCCGCATCATCTGTAGGCACACCATCAATCACGTACAATGGCTCATTACTACCAGTAAGGGAAGTAGCACCACGAACTCTTACTCTTACCGTTTCACCCGGACGTCCTGTGTTTCCACTTACCATTACCCCTGCAGCCATATTCTGCAACAAAGAAATAGAAGACGGAACGTTTTTCATTTCCAACTCTTTCTCAGAAACACGAGCTACCGAACCTGTAAAATCTCTAACTGCTGTTGTTCCATACCCTACAACAACAACTTCTTCCATTTGCTCTGTATCTGCGGTTAAAGTAATATCTTGCACAATTTGTCCAGTATACTTAATTTCTTGTGGCAACATTCCAACAAAAGAGAAAATCAATACTGCATTTTTATCTTCCAATTCCAAAGTATAGTTCCCATTAATGTCGGTAGCAACACCCGTTGTGCTCCCCTTAATTACAACAGATACACCCGGTAAAGGCTCCCCATATTTATCGGTTACTCTTCCTTTTAGTTCTTTCTTTTCCTGCACTTCCTCTATAACGGGAACAGGATCCTGTTTGGTAATGATTACAAAATCCTCAACAATTTCGTACTTTACCGGTGCTTGCTGACAAATTTCATTCAACACTTCTTCCAGACTGGCATCTTCCATATCCAGCTGAACTTCAATCTCATCATCTATTTCATTTACATTGTACATGAAATAAGTACCAGTTTGATTATTCAGATCTTCCAACACATCAACCAATGATGTTTTAGCCTGAACACTAACTTGTTGTCCGAGAAGAACAGATGCAGAAAGCTGCAAGCTGCCAACAAGAATTAAAATAAAACTTAGCTTCATAACAAGCAGGGTTTTTCTAATGGAAGGTGACATACACCTCCACATAAGGTTTTTTTTCATAACTTTATGGTCTAGATTAATACTACCATTGACACAATTCTCAATGGTTTGTTATTTGTAAAACAGGGAATGTGGCCGCATTTCCTGTTTTTTTTATGTGCTTTGGGGTGGCCGCCACAAAAGCACAATATCTTTATTCAGGTTTCCCTACAATAATTTTATCATCTTTAATGGCAAACTGTACATCTGCCATCTTTTCTATCATTTCGAGTGTAAAGTTCAAGCTTTTGTTTTTCTTGGCTGCACCCGTAAATCGGTACTCACGATATCTGTGATCGGTAAAGAAGAATTCAACATTGTACCATCGGCTTAACTGATGGCAAATTTCTTCCAATGACTGATCTTTATAACGGAACACTCCATCTTTCCAGGAGGTATACAAATTAGTATTTACCCTTTCTACCTTAAATCGATTGTCTCCTTTTTTTACAGTTGCCTGAAATCCTGGCTTCAACAACTCCTTATTCCCCAAACAGCTTAGCTCTACACTACCCTCAACCAAAGTAGTTGAAATGTGCTCCTCATCATGGTAAGCTGATACATTAAAACTTGTTCCCAGCACCTTTATTTCGGTATCGTGCGATGCTATAATAAATGGCATATCTGGATTATGACTTACTTCGAAATAAGCTTCTCCAGTTAATTCCACTTTCCTTTTGTTTCCCACAAACTGCACAGGATATCTAAGGCTCGATTCCGAATTCAACCACACTTTTGTTCCATCGGCTAATACCAGCGAATACTCTCCTCCTCTTGGAATTTCAATTTGATTGTAAATCACTCTGTCTTTAGCCGAAGAAGCATTATCATATATCAATTCGCTGTCAGCATTCTTTTGAATCAAAGTTCCATCTGCCTCAGTAATCAACTCCTTGTCATTTTCCTCAAGGTTCACTTTTTGTCCATTTTCAAGTGTAAGTACAGCCTTTTTTGAACCAATGCTCGATATTTCCGCAAAATTGTAATCCTTTCCAAAATCATAATCCGTTCTTACCTGCTCAATCATGAAATAGCCAACTGTAAATAAAACCACAACTGCTGCAGCATAAGGCAACCAAGTATGTAATCTTCTTACTTTCGATTTCTTTTCAGGCTTCGACAGAGATTTGCTAATGTTCAACCATGCATCTTCTTTTTGAATTTGATCCAGATTACTCAAAGCTCCACTTTCTTTAAAAAGAGCTAGGTATTTGGCAAATTCATCAGCATTGGCCTCATCTTCATTCAGCCACTCCTGAAGTTTCTGAAATCCCTCTTCAGAAATTCTTCCTTGTTGATATTCTTGAATTAACTCTATAATATGTTCTTGCGAAATGTTCATTTTCCCCATTGTTTATAGCTATAAGTGTGTTTTTTGAAAACGGGTGACAAGTTTTTTCAACTTTTTTAAAAATTTCTTTTAAGGTAGTGAACAAAGGGTAATTAGCAATGAGTAATTAATAATGAATAATTAAAGGGAAGAGTAGCTTGAAGCTGAATGATATCTGCGGCGTTTCCGATAAGCAATACCACGGTGCACTGCACCTTTGGTTTCCACATGCTTGCAATCTGCAAATGCTTCGGTGCTATGCACCTTTATTTTAAACTCAAAACAAGCCACAGTGTGGCGCAGTATTTATAGCAAGAGGTTCAATTTTGATGTAAGGTGCAGCGCACCGGAGTATTCGGTTAATTTTGGGAAAGCATCATTTTTAAGCATGAGATCCCTCAATTCTTCGGGATGACTGCAAACTTGGAATGTACAGTTGATAACTGATTAAGGTAGTAGAATCATCACCAATACATCCAAATTGCTTCGCAACTGCTTTAAAGCTCTGGAGTAATGTGTTTTTACTGTATTGATGGATATGTCCATATCTTCAGCAACTTCGGCATATTTCATTTTCTCGAAAGCTATGGCTTCGAAAACGGCTTTGCATTGGGCGGGTAAAAGAGCAATCTCTTTATATAGGCTTTCTTTTCTTTCTTCCAATTGCTGACTTTCGTATTTGTCTTCGATGATATTGTAGGCTTTACTCTCCATTTCTTCGAATCGAAATTTTAGATCTTTCTTTATTTGATTGATGGAATTGTTGCGAACAATACTAAAAAGGTAAGATTTAATAGAACCAGTAAAATTAATCATTCTATTTTTCTCCCATAGGGTAATGAAAGCTTCCTGCACAATGTCTTCTGCTTTCTCGTAGGAATCGAAATATTTATAGGCAAATACACAAAGGGGTGTATAATACAAATCGAACAACATACGAAGACCTGTTTGATCTCCATTCTTGAATTTTTGAATGATATCTTGTTCGTGTTGCTCCATATTAACCGTGGTAAAAGTAAAAAAGCTTACGGAAAATGCAAAAGTCTATGGAGTGGAGAGAATTCAAAAATACCAATTCAATCTTTATATATGATAAATTTAAATTGCCACGCTTTGAGGGAAACCTAAGTCAGAATAACATCTCATTGGATATGTTGTGAAGTAAAAATGAAAGGCCAACTCAAACAAATGAGTTAGCCTTTTTTAATTCATATATATCAAAATTACCGCTAAAAGCTGAGCTTGTAAACATTCGATTCCTTGCCAACTTTGGTATCCTTAACAATGTAAAAGAAGGTATATTCTCTAAACTCATAAGACTGCTCATCTCTCTTTTCGCGAACATCTTGTATCTAAAAACAATTAAGGCCAAACATTTCGGCAATCCTTCAAATATCACCTCTCATCAAAAGCAGGTATGCTTATAAATAAAATAAACCGGATTGTTATATATTAGCGCATAGAAAAGCCCCCACCTATTACTTGATTGGAGTTGCTTGTATACTGCAAATTTACTTTACAATTCCTTTTCAATAATAAGCAAGGGCCATTCAGATCAGAATAGGTGAACCTTACGGGTGGACGAACCCATAGGTTTGCCTATTCGTTTGTTACCACCTCTTCGGTAGTTTCTTCTTCTTTCGAATTGTTTGCTTTTCGCTGGTTAATGGTAAGGGTAAATTCTGCAATTACCTCATTCATCAATCGGGTTATCTTGGCAAACTCATCATTTGGATTCAATTCCTGGGTCATGTTAATATACTGAAACAACAGTTCACATGATTTTCGAACTTCAAGACAAGCTTCCTCGGCTTTAATTTCAGGGGTTGAAGCCTTCAATTCCAAGCGCAACTTGTCTGTTGTTTCAAAATTGAGCTGACTTTGTTTCAATTCTGCCAACCATTCGGTAAGCTGTAACAGTTCAATTGCAGCCTTAAGATTTGGTTTTCCTTCAAAATCGGCAATTAAATTTCTCAATTTAGACGTTTCGGTAGCATAAGGCTCCGATTGTAATGTCCAACCATAAGTTCTAATTGCATCGATAAGAAGATTAGCAGCCTTGTTCCACTCTGGCTTTAATCGTTTGCTACAAGCCCACAAGTTATAACGTAAAGCTAAAAAACCATTATCACGATCTCTATCTGCTTCATTTAGCGATAGCGTAAGTGGTTTGGTGCTTGTTTTCACCAGAGCTTCATCCAAATGATTTACTGCTGCCCCTACTCGTCCATGCAGAGGTTTAAGCAATAAAGCTTCCAGATCGAAGTCTGATAACACACCTAGAACTTTATTCCCGAATGTGTAATACTCATCTCTCTTGAGTGAGTAAAAAGCTAAACTTTCTATCATACCTGATAAAAATTTAAGATTAATACTAAAACATCAATTAAATGTATACATAAGATTTATACAATCCAAATCAAAACTCTATTTATATCAATTCATCCACTCATTCATCAAACCAATTACAATCAGTACACTAAATTAAATACCTCAATATTTATACTTTCCAAAGCTTTCTCATTATTGTATCTAAAACCTTTAAATAACAACAAAGCAAGTAATTCTTCAACCTCTGTAGTACTTTTCGAACATCTTCGTTTATGTTGATATTTTATGCAATTGATAAAAAACAATAACCAACAATTATTTTACTTCACTACTTGCTCTGGCAGCACTGGAAAATATTTTTTCGACTCACTTTTAAGTCAGGCAGGACATTTTAAAGTTAGTTTGCTCTGCTTTTATCTCAGGCAAAGTATCTGAAAGTTTTTTTGACTTACTTTCTACTTTGGGTGCTTTGGAAAATATCTTTTCGACTCACTTTTAAGTCAGGCAGGACATTTTAATGTTAGTTTGCTCTGCTTTTATCTCACGCAAAGCATCTGAAAGTTTTTTTGGCTTACTTTCTACTTTGGTGGCTCTGGAAAATATTTAATTAACCCCAAAGCACTCTCTAGATAAATGCTTAATTTTTAAATGGCAGCAAAGCATTTTGTAGTTGACAATCCTAACATTAGGATGGGCTGTTTTTAAACCCTGTGAACCTTACAAAATGCTATAACATTCTTTCACATTATTTAACCTCCTTTATTATAATACACTGAATTTTAACACGATATTTGCAAAAAATATAAAGTAATTAAACTACAATTGAAATGACAAGATTATTTTTACTATTAGGCCTTGTTGGATTTTTAGCATCATGTAATACAATTGATTCTGATGAGGTGAAACCAGAAGAAATTTATCAAAGTTACATGTACGAGTTCGATGCTCAGCTTAACAAAACAAAAGCACATGCTGCTTTTCAAATCGGTTCAAATACTGGCAAATACATCCAGTTAACGGAGCCAGCTAGCATACGAGTGAACGAAAAGGATTATGACGAATATAATAACTTTGGCATGTATCATTATCATTTTAGATTTAACAGCAAACAGGATGCTACTTTTGTATTTACCGACAATGATGGCAAAAGCTTCAGTAATACAATTGAAAAGGAAAGTTTAAATGGTATTGGTTTTGAAGGTGAAATCTCTTATGAAAAGGGGATGGATCTGTTTATTAATTTTTCAGGTTTACCAGTACAGGATAGAGAGAGTGTGTATGTTTATTTATGGAATGAATTAACTAATGCGACACATTATCAAACGACCGAAGGTGAAACCAGTATCATCATACCTGCTTCTAAGCTCAGAGATTTTGATGGCTCCATGGTCAACATAACCCTTCACCGTGAGATAAAGTATTCACTTGAAAATACCACTACTGCTGGGGGAGAGTTAGAATTTTTATTCAGTTCAGCTAAAAAGCAAATTCAAATGTAAGTTTTGGTATTTTTCAGTTGTTGCGCCATCTTAAATAAATCAGTTAAATGGTTTTTAATGGTTAACCCTCCACTTAGCCATGTCTTTCAGTTTTTTATATTTTTGGTCTCTCAAAGATCTAAAAAGGCTAGAATTCTGGCTACTCTTGGAATGAAGGAATAACCAAACAAATATCAATAAATTTAATCTAATAATAACTTAACAAAAAGAGGATATCCAAATTTGGTATCCTCTTCGTCCATATACTATATATCCTTACAGATCGCTTTACAATTGATGTAAGTTATTTCAATATTTTTACATTTTAGACAGTTAAAACCGATATGAAATACCCGCATTTACAAGGCCTTTACTTCCAAACCCAAATTCAATAAATCCTCGAATTTTGTTACAATAAATAAGCTATTAAAGAGGTTTAAGTGCTGTTCTCCCATATTCTATAAATTTCTCACCAGTAGTGTAACCTGTTTCTTGAAAAATAACATCCCCTTTGCTGTTGATATAAAAATATGCAGGATAACCATTGGCTTTGTATGTTTTTCTAATTTCTTTATTCTTAATAAAATCAATTTTTAAACAGATAAAATGATCATTATAAAAATCAGCCACTTTATCTAAACAAAAAACATCATTCTCCATCTCAGTACACCAATGACAACCAACAAAGAAAGCATCAATAAAAATTAACTTATTTTCTTTGGCTGCTCGACTTTTTGCTTCTTCAATATCAATCGATAGAAATTCTATTTTTCGGGTGTTGTTTCTTTTAATTTCAGATTTAACTACAGCTTTATGCAATATTTCTTTAAAAGATTCTAGATTCTCCAGGGCCTTATAATGGCCTGATCGAGCCAACAAATGTCCATTTTCATTTAGTAATAAAAAACAAGGATACATACTCCCTGAAAGATAGGGTTTAAATGACTGCCCATTTTCGGTTCCCATATTAATACTGGTACAAATATAGTCGTCTGATAATATCTTTTCAATCTCAGTGTTCGAAAACACTTCATGATTAAGTTTATCAATAAGATCTTGTTTTATCATACCTGAAGAGTATACTTCAACCAACATATTTTTTTTCTGAGCTTGTGCTTTACTCATGGCATCGGCCCACTTTAACTCTTTAAATACTGATACTTCTTGTGCATTAGATGTAATGGTCAGAATAGATAAGAGAATAATAATAAGGTATGTTTTCATATTATATAGTTTTGAATAAAAAAGGGTTCAAGACAATGTCCATGAACCCTTTCACTATTTAGTTGTAAGCTCTATTAAAATTACTTTCTAAGTTTTTCTGCTATTTCCGACAAAGCATTAGAGAATCCGATCCTAGTAATACCTGATTCCTTTTCTTTCTTTTCTTGTTTCTTAGTCTCTTCAGCTACTTTTTCACACAAGTCAGCCATTTTTAAGCGAATTTTCTTATCCTTACACATTTGTTCTGTTCTTAATCCCCAGTTCCAAACAGCAGTCCCATTAGCTTTACCTTTATTATACCTATCAACTGCCATTTTAAGGTAGTCGTCCCATTTGTTCAATCTTCTATTAGCATCCATTGTTACATTAAATACAATAGATTCAATGTCTTTTACATTGTGCGCCTCCATGTATTTTATATACTCATCAAAACCTTTTTTATCAAACGTTGGCGGTGTTGCCTTGATATCTACATATGCATAACCTGCTTCATACCAGACTCCACTAATTTTCATTTCAACCTGATATTGATCAATTGTTTTATAAAATTCTTCTTTATTTTTAAGAACATACTGAAATAAAGGCGATTTAGGGTCATTTACATGTGTTTTAAACATTTCCCAATAATCTTTCTCCTTCAACTTTGCCTTATCAACATTAGATAGAAATTCTTCAACAACTTTTCCCCCTTCTGCTTTCATATTAGCAATTGTAAGAAAGTCAATATAATCTTTTACAAAAGCGGGTTCTCTATTTCCTTCTTTATATTTTTTCTGAGCATTTGCTAAACCATTATTTTTAGAGGCTGCATCTCCATGCCATAAGAAACCTTCTGCACTCATTCCTCCAACAAAACGGTGAACTACGTCTCCATGTTTATCAATATAAATAAAAGTTGGATAGACATCAACATTATACCGATCGTGAAGATCAACACCTTCACCTTTTTCCATATCAAACTTTACATTAATGAAGTTCTCATTGTAGAAATCACCAACTTTCTTTTGTGGAAAGATATTTTTAGCAACCTGTTTGCAAGGTCCACACCACGATGTATAACAATCCATAAATATCATCTTATTTTCTTTCTTCGCTTTTGCCAGGGCTTCTTCAAATGTCCCATGCTCGAAATGAATTCCTTCATTAGTTTGAGCCATTGTAACAAATGGTAAAATAAGACATGCTAATAACAATAATCGTTTCATAAAATTTTAATTTAATATATTTTTATTTGGTATTTTGTTTTATTCCTCCATGCAAATCGATTACATCTAAAGGAAATGGCATTATATAAATTGGAGAATTAGGCTGAATTGTGACATTTCCTTCACTCTCACCTAATAAATCCGTTAAGTCTTTAACTACAGTAATTGCATACTCAGGTTCTGAAGCTAGTCTTCGAATATCCCAAACTCGATTTACAGAAAGAATCAATTCACGAAAGCGTTCGTTCATAATTTGATTCATGGCTTCAATCTTATTGGAAGCTGTAAGTTTATAGCTGGTATTTCCTTCTGGGAAACGATTTCTCCGAATTAGATTTACAATTTCCATTGCAGGTTCAATTTCACCCTTTCTTGCAAGGAGTTCTGCTTTGATTAGATAAATTTCAGTTGTACGCATTCCTCCATCGTTAATTGAAAATTTGCCTGCTCCCTCTGGACTGTATGCAGCACTTCCGGTAGGAAAGTATGAATCAGTCGTAAAAAAGCCAGTAAAACGGATATCTTCAGGCCCATATAATTGAACAGCTTGGGGTGATATACGGCTATAAAAAGGATCGGAATTTGGATATCGAAATCTGTCATAAGCAAAAAACAAATTTTCTTTAATTTCATAATTTGCTAATTCTCCATCCAGATACTTATTTAAATCATAAATTGAGCTATTAAGCTTAAGTGATTCTTCAGCACAAATCAGAGCTTCATCAAACTCTTTCTTAAACAAATGCACTTTTGATTTTAGTCCCCATCCAAAAGCTTTTGATGCCACAAATGGATTATTACCCTTTTGAGTGAGATCTGGTAATGCCAACTCAATATCATTCAGAATATATTTGTAAACCTCTGCCACTGATTTTTGTGGATATGGAGCCTCGAAATTTATATCCTCCTGAATTACAATACCATTATCATCTGCTGCAGTAGCAGGATCGTATTGCCTAGCAAATACATTAACCAAATAAAAATAATTGAATGCTCTCAACATTCTAGCTTGTGCAATCACCTCCTTACGTTGTAATTCAGTAGAGTTATCATTTAACTCTGGCACCTCATTAATAACCATTGTAGCATGAGCAATACGCATATAACAATTACTATACAATCCCGAGGATTGTGTCTTAGAAGCTCTATCATAATCCTCATCCCCAAGGAAATTGGCTTTAAATACCGGTAATATATCTGTTGTAACCCATGAATCTTCAGGATACCATCTTGTATCACCAGCTGCCTGAAAATCTTCCGTAGAATATGAAATATCACTATTTTCTAGAAAACCTTTAAAATCATCTAAAGATTCAGGAATTTTCTTCCCTTTGGGTACAATTTCCAAATAATCATCGCAACCTGTCAACATCAGGAAGAATGTAACGACTAATATATAATTAAGAATTCTCATAACGGTCATCATTAAAATTTAACATTTAATCCAAAGACATAAGACGGCATTTGTGGCCATGAGCGCTTTCCTGTATATGCATTAATAGTTTCAGGATCGACTCCTTCCTTATTAGCTGCCCAATACCAAAGATTGTTAGCTTGTCCTCTTAATTTCACCTCTTTAAATCCTGTTTTAGCAAGCCAATTTTGTGGGATCGTATAACTTAATGCTAATGATCTCAGTTTCACAAAAGATGCATCTGCAACATTTACATCAGAATACTTCCAATAATCTTCTATTGTTGCTACTTCCCCATAATTTCCAGCCCCCATAATAGGCACATCAGTTGTTGTATTATCAGGTGTCCATCTATTTGCAATATCTTCATGAATTGGTGATCCATTACGAATCTCATAATAGAGTTTGGTTGAATTTTTTCTCATTTTATGCCCAGCATAAAACACAAACTGCATAGATAACTCCAATCCCTTATACCTTACACTATTGCTAAAGTTCCCACTCCACTTCGGATCAACAGTTCCTGTATTAACAAGCATTTCAGGATCATTCGCATAATCAGTTGTAATTTCACCTTCAGCATTATAAATTGAAGGTGCACCTTCTTCACTCAGACCTGCATATTTAAATGCATATAAAGAATGTAGAGGATCTCCTTCTTTAAAACTAAACTGAGGTGAATAAAGAAAAGATCGTGCAGCTGCAACCTTGAAATTCATTTTAGTAATCTCATTTTGATTATACGAAGCCACTAGCGCTGATTGAACACTAAAATCTTTAGTTTTTAACCATTCATAAGACAGTGAAAACTCAACTCCTTTATTACTAAGAGCTCCGTTATTAACCTTTAAGGTACTGAATCCAGTCGATGCATCTAAAGATTTATTAGTTAACAGATCAGAACTTTTTCTATAATACCAATCTAGTGTAAAACTAAGTCGCCTATTAAGTGCTTGAAGATCAAGCCCAACATTATAACTCGTAGTTTTTTCCCATCTTAACAAAGGGTTTGGTGGTGTAACCACTTCTCCATAAGGGTTCCCAGTAAAAGGAGATGTCCAGTATCCTGCAACCAGATAGGGTGATGATGTCTGATCAACATTACCACTCAATCCATACGAAGTTCTTAATTGCAAGAAATTAATAACATCTAAATTCTCAATAAACTTTTCGTTGGTCATATTCCAACTAGATCCAAGTGACCATAATGGACGATAACGATACTTAGGATCAGAACCAAATAAATCAGCTTGATCCATACGAATACTACCAGTAAAATTGAAACGATTTTTTAAAGAATAAGAGAAGTTCCCAAATACAGAAAAGAAACGGTGCTTGTCCTCTCTAAATTGATTGTCACGTCCCCAATAATACTCATAGTAAGGCGATAAGGAACCCTTTACTCCATAACGCAACTCTCTCCAATTAATAGGTTGGTCGTTCAAAACCTGATCATCGTATCCTAAATAATGAGTCGATTCATTACGCCCCCATGTTTCTCGAACCTCTGTTCCAACCAGGGCACTAAATAAAGAACCATTAGCTGTCTCTCTATTATAATCAATCTGGTTTCGTAGTGTATAAGTTTTAAAAGATCCATTTTGAGTATCCAACTCCCCACCTATAGGTATATTAAATCTTGAATTACCTTGTATATCCGGATCGGCAAATCGATTAATTAATTCACGCATTTTATATGAATCTTTTTCATACAAAATTCTGTTCTCTATATTATGCTGTTCGTATGAAAACTTCAGATTATATCTCAAATCTTTAAACAACATGGCCTTAGCATCAACATTAAATCGATTACGAAACAGGTTCGATTTTCTAAAATTTCTCTGATGCTCTTCATAAGCATTGTATCCCATAGAGAATAATTCAGTATCTGACTCAACATTATCCTTAATATAGGTTCGGTTGGATGTTATGTAATTGTGTACCATATCACCATTCTTATCAAACATTTGCTGGTAAGGTAGAAGTCGACCTTCCTGGCCTGTATCAGTCGTATTCTTCGATTTGCTAAAAACAGATTGAATTCCAAAACTAATATCGAACCAGTCATTCACTTTTAAATCATTTTTCAGATTTACTGTAACCTTAGTTCTGTTATTATTAATCGTATTCATCTTGTTATCCAGAAGGTTAGCGAAGATGCTAAACTTATTTTTCTGATTACCTGTTTGCATCGTAAAATTATACTGACTTTCAACTGATTTACGAAGAATATTGTTTTGGTACTCTTTCACATAGTCATTTTTCTTATATTCATTCAAATGACTACTAAGTTCACTTTCAGTTATATCTCCTTTATGATACTGGTAATATAAATCATATACAGGAGACATATAAGAGCCCTGGCTAACAAAATTGTTTTCGAGATAGGCTAATGGATCAGCAATATAAGATGTGTGATTGGTTAAAAAGTCGACTTCGTAATCAATTACATCTGAAGAACTGGCATAATCTAATTTCCCAAGATCAGGAGTTTGCGTAAAAGTATAATCTACGCTAGCAGAGAAATGAGTACCAATCTCAGCCGATGTTGTTTTAATAACAATAACACCATTAGTTGCTCTAGCACCATAAATTGAAGCTGCTGCTGCATCTTTCAAGACAGTAATGCTCTCAACAACCTTTGTATTGATATCATCCAGCTCACCTTCATATGGTAAACCGTCTAGAACAATTAATGGTTGTGTGTTTTCAGAGAATGTACTTACACCACGTATCGTTATTTTATCATTATATATACTTACCCCGGCTGAAAGTCCCTCCATACCTGAACTTAGACTCGTTACGAGCTTTTGATCAAGTTCCTTTGAATTAACTATGGAAAATGATCCTGTAGAACGCTCTTTTTCGATTGTTTGAAAACCTGTCACAATCACCTCACCAATTTGTTTTGAATCAGCTTGTAGTTCTACATTAATTACTTCCTGCCCTGAATAAACAAATTCTTGTGAAGTCATTCCTACAAATGAAAATACCAAAACTACATTCTCATTTTCAAAAGAAATCTCATAATTACCGTCAATATCAGTAGCAACACCTACATTGATACCTTTAATCACAACTGAAACACCAGGCAACGGAATTCCCTGATCGTCGGTAACTTTTCCTTTGATTTCTTTCTTTTCTTGTTCAACTTCGATAACAGGTTCCGGTTTCTTGTATGAAACAATTACCACATCATCCTCGGTTGTATATTCAAAAGGCAATTCATAAAGAACAGCATTCAAACATTCCTCCAAAGATGCCGATTGTAAATCAACTGTTACCTTATACCCTTGCACATCATCATAAGAAAACACGAAGTCATAATCTGTTTGTTCTTCAATTTTTACCAATGCCTCAGATAGGTCTACCTCCTGAAGCTTTAAACTAGAGATAATCATTTGTGAGTTTACACGTCCGTACGAAGTCAGCAAACTCATCAGTAAAATCATTTTCAATACAGTAAGTCTCATAAGCCACTGTCGGGTTTTCGCTCTTCCCCAATTATGGAAAAGAGTGGTTAGATTTTTTTTCATAAATTTGTAATGAAGATTAAACAATTGCTCATTGCTCCAACAATGAGCGGTTATTTGAGGGATAGCTCCAACTATCCCTTTTTTTATTTCCCGATTTTAAAATCGGGGTGATTTATTATTATCCATTCCACGATTTGAAAATCGTGGCCGTCAGTATTTTCTATACCCTATTTGAAATTTATTCACGACTAACGTCGGAAACAACAATTACATTTCCATTGATTTCTATTGATATTCTGCCAGTCTGCTCCAACCTACTGACAATATCTTTAAACTCCTGATCGCGATCGGCACGCATTTTAAACAAATAATCCTTTACTCCCGGGTTTTGATAAAATACTTTAAAATCGTACCAACGCTCTAGCTTCAAGAGAATATCCTCCAACCTTTCTCTTTGGAAATAGAAGTATCCATTTCGCCAGGCAATGAATTTATTCACATCCACTTTCGAAACTGTAATATCATCCTCTCCAAGCTTCTGATTGGCATTCTCACCTGGCTTTAAAATGATAGTTTCTGCTATATGAGTTTGCTGTAAGGCAACACTACCTTCCACCAAAGTGACATTCAATTCTTCCTTAGGGTATGAGCTTACATTAAACTCTGTTCCTAACACTTTTGTGTATACTCCATTGGTTTTTACTATAAAAGGATGGTTGGGATCTGACTTCACATCAAAATAAGCCTCTCCCGATAATTCCACAACTCTCTCCTTTTGATTGAATTGCACAGGATATTTTAGTTCAGATTCTGAATTAATCCAAACTTTTGTACCATCGGATAGCACAATTTGATACTCGCCCAAACGTGGAACTTTTAGAGTGTTGTATTTGTTTGTCAATTCAGGTTGAGACATGGCAAGTGCTTCGCTCGAATACTGAACTACATTATTCGAGTCTGTTTGTATCTTCACACCTGATTGATCGGCAATGATTCTAGTTTCTCCTTCTTCCAACTTGAATTCCTCTCCCGAGGAAGTTATTAATACAGCCCTTGCATTTCCTTTTTCGATATTTACTTTTTGAGACAATTGAGGAGTATCGTCAATAAAATATTCCAATGTTAGCAAAGTCGAAATCGAAGCAATCAAAACAATACTCGCAGCAGTAATCCATATTTTAAATGTTTGTTGCTTTTTCTGAATTTTAGCATTCAGTTTGCTCCACTCCCAGTTTACCTTAGGAGCATTAATTTCTTCCAATTTCAGTCCTGCCTCTTTGTATTTTCTCAATTCCTCATACAAGTCCAACATCTCATTATTGTTCCTGTATTTACTCAAGAAATCATATAAATACTCTTTTGGAGCCTGAAGAACCTGAATTACCTCTTCTATTTTATCGTGATTGTATTTCATCTGCATTAGATTGTGTAAATCTATTTTTATCCTGATTACACTACTAACACAAGAAGAAAATGAAATGGGTGAATGATTGCTTTATTTTTTTCCAAACAAAAGAAAAAGCAACAAGGATTCTTTGTCTAAATCGTTTCTCAATTTCTTTAATGAGTTGGTAACATGTGTTTTGATGGTGTTGACCGAAACATTTAACTCTTCAGCAGCCTCTTTATAACTAAGGTTCTCAAGAAAACATTTTGTAAAAACTTTTCTTCCTTGTTCGGGCAATTGTTCAATGGCTAGCATGATTTCAGCCATTACTGGCTCATAATCTTTGTATTCATCCGATTCTTCCTGCCCGTGCTTAGCTCTATTGATGTATTTTTGTTCCACTTCCTGCTTTTTCAAATGATTTAAACATCTGTTTTTTACAACACGATACATGAATGATTTTAAGGAGTAGGAAATATCAATTTTCTTTCTTCTGTTCCAAATTTCTTCAAAAGAATCGTTCACCAAATCCTTAGCTAACTCATCATCATTAACAATACTATAGGCATAATAGTACAAACTGTTGTAATGCTCCTTAAACAGTTGCTCAAAATTGGTTCTATTTAGTAGTAATCTTGACAAAATAGGTTCTAGGTATATTAATCCTTATCAAATTACACAAGAAAAATCCAGAATGGGTGAATGAATTGTGATTTTTTTGCAGAATTGATATTTTTCGTCGAGCAATTGCCCAAATTAAATAACTATCAAAAAAAGAGCAAGCCATAACAGCTTGCTCCATCAACTAATCTAATGAAATACTTCCTGTACTCAATTGACGGAATATATTTCTACACTATATCGTTTAAAATTGAATTGTTTTTTCTAAAACACTCCCAATGAACCTTTATGAAATCGTAAATCTGCTGATCTGTCATTTTCTCCCAATACAAAAGCCTTTCTCGAATACTTTTAGTTTCTCTTATTGCAGAAAAAATACAATCAGAACTATGCAAACCCAAAGGACAAGAAAAAATTAATCCTACAAATTTTATTTTCATATTATAATTAACTTATCCTAATCAACAGAAACACACTTCACCAATCCTTTTTCCTTTGAAGCCAAATATAAATTGTCCTTTGAGTCAACAATCATGGGAATATAGGAGCAACCTTTTACCAACTCTTCAATTCCTTCAATTTGTTTGGCTCCCTCCTTGCTGTAAATTTTAATTCTTGTTGGATCTTTCTCTACCGTTACGATTGCTCCGTTTGACAGGGAGGCCACATTAACGGGATTACAACATCCATGAAAATCATTTAGAGATTTTCCTCTTTGTCCGAAAGCCAATATGCTCTTTCCTGACATGTCGTAGCCCTGAACACGAAAAGCCCCTAAGTTGGCCACAATGATTTGATTTTTGCTTGTAATACAAAAATCAAGGATAAAACAACAGGGACGCAAATTTTCTATTTGTGATACTTTAGTACCCGTTGATTTGTCAAACATGACAATTTTCTTCTGCTTACAATCAGATATAATTATTTGAGTATTGAATACTTTCATCCCAGAAGCTGCATTCAATTCAGGAGAAAAGAACTCTTTAAAAGGTTTTCCTTCCGAATCAAATACTTTACAAATAACCCCTTGGGTAGTTTCTTTCTCAATAATTTTACCTCTAAGCTTTCTTTTTACTTTCTTAATTTGAGCAGAGCAAAGGTAAATGTTACCTAATTCGTCAACCGCTACAGAAGATGGTTTTCCTTTAAGCTCAGGCTTAAACGTTTTCTTAGGCTTTCCGTCAGAGGCAATGATCTGAATTTGTCCATCTTTACGTAAGGCACACAAATCATTATTTTTACACAAGGCCAGGTAAATTATATCCTTTATATCACCTCCCTTATAAGACTGATCTACCTTATAAACAACATTACTAGCCTCTGATATGATTTTATCAACACCTTTCTCCACCATGAGCATTTGCTCTATTTTCACCTGAATTTCCTGAACTTCTGGTTGTTGTTTTAACTGTTTCGGCAATGTATCTAAACAAGCCTGCATCTGCATGGCACTAGCTCCAATAAATTTCTTTTTAAGCAGTACTGTTGAATGGTAGGAGTCTGGATAATTCATAATAAAAAATGAATCTACTCTATCAATCTCAGCAATAACAAGAGACAGATCCTTTTCACATTGTGCCTTATGCTCTTCATCTTTCGATCTAAAAAGATCTCCGCTTAACTTTCTTTGTTTTTGCCTAAGAGGAAAGTACAATTCTTTGTAGCGATTATATTCTTCTTGTAATTTAGAGCCTGAAACCTTTGCACCTCGAAGATCTGAAACATCAACATGCATTTCAAGTGTCTCATTTTCCAGGTAAAACTCTACACCTGGCCTATATCCAACAACTTCCATAGTTGCTTGTATTTTTTTAGGAATCTTCCTTTTAATGGTGAACTTCCCTTTTTTGAAAGCTACTGTATCCCTAATTTTTATTTTCTTATCATGAGTTCTTAAAATAACTGTTCCCTGATTTACTCCCTCTATTGTTCCGTTTAATTCAAACTGCTTTTCTTGCTTTTTTTGCTGTTTACAAGAACTTATACAAACAAGCAGAATAATTGCTGGTATTAATACCTTAAATAATTGATGCATTTTCAATTGGTCTATTTTTATTCAATTCCGAGTGCGACAAGTTAGAGAACACTAAAAAGTGAACTCTCCAACTGTCATATTCCAAACTATTTAAATGTGCTTTTTAATTAACTTTTCAAGTTCTCCTGTTGATGGTTTTGCTGCCCATGCATCAATAATTTTTCCTTCTTTATCGAGCACAATAAAACGAGGAACACCACTTAAGTTATAGGCCTCAAAGTTGGCACGCATACTAATGAATTGAGGAACTTTATGCTCATGCTTATTCAGATAGTTTTCCCATTTCTTTTTGCTATCATCAATACTGATACTTATAAATTGAATCTTATCCCCGTATTTTTCATTGAGTTTCTCGAAATGTGGAGTTTGCCCGATGCAAGGTCCACACCAGGTAGCCCAAATATCAATCACCAATGTTTTTCCCTTAAAATCAGATAAACTCTTCTTCTCTCCCTTTAAATTTTCAAAGCTTAATTTTGGAGCTTCATTTCCAGGCAATAGACTTTTAAATTCCACCATAGAATTATCAACCAAGTCAATATACTTCTTGGTCTTTAGTTTCGGATAATTTTCGGCCTTGTATTCTAAATACTTTTGAGTTGGGCCAACGGATGAAAGGTAACGTACCAAGCTATAAGCAGTTGAAAAATCTTTTATTTCTTGCGGAACATTATCCTCCCCATACAATTCCTTACACTTACGAATGAAACCTGCAAATTCTTCTAGTTGTAAAAACTGTGATTTTAAACCAAGCTTATCTAAGTATTTCTTTGTTTCCAAATTAGATTTATCTTCTAATTCTGATAAATCTGTTACTTTATATTTTCTTTTCCAAACTCCCGCATATGGTGGCAATTTCATATAACTATTGGCATTATTTAACTCAATCCGAACTTTTTCTAAGGCAATAAAATCATCACTCAAATTGGAATAAGATGCCAATCGTTTATAAAAGGTATTACTTTGTTCTTCAATATATTCTTTAATATTTTCAAAATCTAATCCTGTTTCTTTAAAAATATCTCCTGTTTCCAAATAACTACCACACTTAGGAAAAGGTTTAAATTTTAAATAATCACATGCCTGAGAACCATGACCTTTAAATTTGGCTTTCTTTGGATATCCTTTATCTAAATGCATTTCGATATTATCACCCGGAGACAGGTAGAGGTGATTTCTCCCCAATCGAAAATACTTGGGAGCTTCCAATTCAAATGCAATATCAAAATTGCCTGTACTGTCGGTTTTAATAAGAATTCCTTCTCCTGTTATATGTTCCAAAGGATCATATGATTCTAGTTTGTTAACAGAATTAAAGCCTGTTAAACTACCTCTCAAATGTACTTTTTCAACACCCTTTTCGCAGGATGCAAAAACGGCTGAAACAATTATTGCTAGTATTTTAATATATTTTAATTTCATGTGGTTAAATTTTCTTTCAGTTGTCCTCCCGAATACTTTCGGAAGGAACTTATCATGCAAAATCAATATTTAATTATTGCAAAAATCAGAGTAACAATTTAGTATTACCCGAAACCATCTATAGCAATAACCAAATTAATGACACTTACTTTTATAATCTTTCTTTCAGATAAAGAAGTCCCTGTTTTTAACACAGGGACTCTTTTATTAAGGCTTAATAAGTGTTTTGTTGAATCACACCATTACTTGATTCAATTTCAGTGTTAGGAATCGGACGCGCCCATCTTCTATCTCCTTTTTCCAACTTGTATTCTATCTGTTCTTCTCCATCCAATACAGTTGAACTATTATAAGGGTAAAAGGTTCTTGATAAATCCACATCGTCATATGTTACTTCATTATTATTATAACGACGATAGTCATACCATGTAAATACAAATGGTCTCTCAATACGTCTTTCCTTAATGATTAATTTGACAGCTTCCTCCTGAGAATTTGCAGCTAATGGTAAATAAGCATTGGCATCAATTCTCTTAACACGAAGCTGTTCCAAAGTATTCATAGCTTCCTGCCAATTACCAGTGCGCGCCAGGGCTTCCGCCTTTACCAAAATCATTTCTGAGGTTGTAGGGCCTGATGGTATATTATAGCTTCCCTGGTGAATCACTCCAGGATAGCTAATACCTGTATTATCCAAGGTATAAGAGTAATCTTCCACAAAATTGTACTTGTATCTTAAATCCGATTGCTGATCGTACAAATCCATTAATTTCCGGCTTGGTACATACCATTTGTAAGCTAAATAAGATACTCTGGAGTAGTAAAACTCTTTATGCGACAAAATATCAGCCGTTGTATTACGATATGTTTCAGGATAGTATATGGTAATACGTTGATCGTTTACAACAACAGATGACTCGTAAAATTCCATCTCGGTATTGTAGTCAAACAATTCTGAATAATCGTTTAAAGCAGCATTGGCGTAATTCAATGCTTTTGCATAATCCCCAATACTTAAATAATATCTGGCAGCAAAAGCCCTGGCAGCAGAAATGCTTCCTCTCCATGGTCTGAATTTACCATCCTCTGTTATTGTATTTTCCGCCTTTAGAGCTTCATTCAAACAAGATTCTATTTCCACATAAGTTTCTTCCAATGTAAATCTTGCAGTAGATTCTTCAAAAGAAACAGAAGATTTCAAGGTCAAGCCCAGTTCATTTTTATTTTGATCGTTATAAGGCAAACAAAATGTATTGGCAAGCAACCAATAACTATAGGCCTTTATTAAATTTGCTTCAGCTCTTAATTCTGCCTTTTCTTCATCCGAACCAGAAACATCATCCAGATAATACAAAACCATATTGGCATAGAATATTTTATTGTATTCACCTCCCCACAAGGTTGATTTGCCATCGTAAGGTGTGTGTTCTACATCCCAGGTAGAATTCTGAATAATTTCCATTGAATTAAAAGTACTTCCATGAAAACCATTATACAATTCATCAGATGTTTCCCAATCCTCCGTACATAATACAGCAGTTCTACTCTTGTCTTGATAGAAATAGTAATAATTCCCTAATAAAGCATCCAATTGCTCAATGGTCTCCAAGGGCAGATTTGATGATTTTGACGGTACCTCATCCAAATAGGATTCACATCCAAATGCCAAGACACTTATAATTAATATGATAATATATCGTTTCATTTTATAACTTTTTAAAATTAAAATCCAACATTAATACCAAAAGTATAAACTGGCGTAGGTTTATATGTTCCCAGTGGGAACTCTGGATCCTCGTTAAATTTATTGGCATAAATGGAAAACACATTATTTACCTGAGTGTAAACTTTAACTCTTTCTAGTCCAGTTTTCTTTAAAAATTTAGAGGGTACGTTGTAGGTTAAATTGATCTCTTGCATTCTAACATGATCAGCCTTTTCTGTTAAATAAGAGAATGACTTCCAAAATCTGTCCCAAAAATAATACCTACTCTCATTGTCGTTTTGAGGCAGAGGTAGAGTTTTATCAGGATCTGCATTAAGAACCTCGCTTAGTTTAGAATTAGGTATTGTTGCATTGTAGTTATAAGAAGTCCTTCTAAAAACATGTCCAAACTTTCCGGTCATAATGCACGAGATATCGAAATCATGAACTTTAAAACCAAATGAAAGGCCAGTTACCCATGGAGCAACAGTAGTTCCTTGCTCATAGGCATAATTCATAACATTATCGGCTGGCCACGTTGAAAATCCATACAACGTTCCATCCTTACCAATTATTTTAGGTTGCATGTTAGGATTCGATTCTGTCCCATCATTATGAAGTCCTGCATAATGAGCACCATAAATCGTATGTGCATTTTTTCCTTCAACAAAAGTAGTTTGAGGTGTCCCGTAATAAGTACTCCAAGGCAATAGGTCACTGTGGTAAAAATTAGACTTATACAATTTGGTAATCTTATTAAGATTGTATGAAATATTAAAGTTTCCATAAAAACTAACTTTATTACCCTGAATTGGTAGCTTCGTCCCTATTTCAACTTCTACACCTTTATTTACCATATTGGCAACATTCATTTTTTGAGATGAAACCCCATTCACTTTAGGAATGGATACACTTGCAACTAAATCTTCCGATTTTTTATGGTAGTAATCAAGCTTACCAAACACCTTTCCTTTAAAAAGGGAATAATCAATACCAATATCTAAAGTTCCTGTCTTTTCCCATCTCAAAGTTGGGTTTCCGTAACTGGATATTTTAGCATAAGGTTCATCTGTATATTGATTATTGGTAGGATACATACTGATTAACGGAAGGAATGAGGTCGATCGATCAACGTTTCCATTATATCCAAAAGTTGCACGTAAATTTAATCGGTCTATCCAATGTAAATCCTTCATAAATGACTCTTTAGTCATTTGCCAACCAGCACCTACTGACCAAAAAGGAGAAAATCTGTAATCAGGATCATCCGTAATCAAATTGGAAGCATCGGTTCTGGCACTGGCTGATAAGGTATATTTATCATTGTAAGTATAAGCACCATTAAAATAGGCCGAAACATACTTATCTGTTAAATGCTTAAATTCATGCAAATCATTCTTATAAATCTTTGTACGATATCCTGTCCAACCATAGATATATAAATTAGGATTCGTATAGCTACCGTATCCATTGGGTAAATTACCTACTGTTAGCTGATCATCATTGTAACCGTAAACTCTTGGCTCTTGAAAATTTTTGGTTACCCTTTTGTTTATCTCCATTCCGGCAATAACATTTACTGCATGCTTACCGAATGCCTTATCAAAATTCACTTGATTTCTAAGTGTGAAACTCTGAACTTCTGATCTGTTTTGATCTAAAAAATCCCCTTTGGGAATATTCATTGTGAATGAATCATCAGCTCTGTTCCAGTATGTATATCTGTCAATTTCATTCCTTGTTGCATAAGTTCCCTCTCCTTGGATGTTCTTGTTAGAAGTATTGAATCCTTCATATTGTGCCTGAGTATTAATTTTCAAACCATCAATAGGTTTTAACACTAAGGCAAATTGAAAGCGGGAATGTATCTGTTTTGATTTATAATCCCGATTTTCCATCTCAGTTATTGGATTGTAGGACAAGTCCGGATATGGGAATTTTTCCATAGGCCAATATCTATCTAAATTTGGTTGATATATTGTACTCACAACCGAGGTCTTATTCCCATTTTTATCCAATAACATATCATATGGGGCAAGTTTTTTGATCTCTGAAAGTGAAGCATTATTGGAGGATGACTTGTGTGAATACATTCCATTAAAATTGAAATCCATCCAATCAAATACCTTAGCAGATGTTCGGTAGTTTACCATAATTTTTTGTCGGTCATTTCCCTTTAAATAAGTTTGATTTTCCTCAAACATTAAAGAAAGACTGTTGGTAAATCGTTCAGAAGCAGATGCTATATTTAAATTGTGCTGATGAGTAAAAGGATTTTTCATCAAATGATCCTTTATTTGGTCTTGGTTATCCTGCAAAGCATACTGATTAAGGAGAGCATCCTTTTCAGCTTCCGTCAGGTATCCAAGTCTATATTCATTCAATGCAATTTTCCCTAAAGTACTTGCACCAATAATTGATAATTCTCTGTCTGACACTTTGCCTCCCATCCAACGCTTGCCAAAAGCACTTTTCTCATATTCTATCATATCAGATGATGAAGCCCTATCCAGGAAATAATCTAAATCAGGTTTTGGAGAATATTTAACAAACGAATTGATCGTTACTTTTAAATCTCCTTTCTTAAGACTTTTTCCGCTTTTTGTTGTAATAACAATTACACCATTAGCTGATCTGGCCCCCCAAATAGAAGCAGCGGCTGCATCCTTAAGAACAGTTATACTCTCAACATCGTTGGGGTTTATTGATGAGAAATCTCCTTCTATAGCAAAGCCATCCACAACAATCAATGGATCGGCATTTGCAAACAAGCTACTTTTTCCTCTGATCTCAAAAGTTGGGTTTCCTTCCTCATCCAATGTGGCCTGTACTCCGGAAACATTTCCTACCAAGCTACTTCCAATATTAGTTACAGGTTTTTCAATCTGTTGCTTAGAGATAATATTAAAGCTCCCCGTTGCTCTTTCTTTCGAAATGGTTTGATATCCAGTAACCACAACCTCATTTAAGGTTGCTGCATCTTCAAAAAGCACAACATCTAGTTGGGGTTGGCCTTCATATTTAATTTCCTGCGATACCATACCAACAAAAGAAAACACCAATATTTCCTCATCTCCTTCTATAACTAAAGAATACTCTCCATCAATATTGGTAGCTACACCTGTACTAGTTCCTTTTATGATAACAGATACACCAGGCAAAGGTATCCCTTGATCATCGGTTACTTTTCCTTTGATTTCTTTCTTCTCTTGTTGAACGGAAGTATCTACTTTTTCTTCAATTTTTGGTTTCACTACCTCACGAGGATACAACACAATCATCTTGTCCTCAACACGATAATCGAGACTGGAGTTTTTTAGTACTTCATACAATACTTCATCTAAGGATGCTTCATTAAATTCAACCGTAACATCCTCTAATTCTTTTACATACTCATAGTCATAGATAAAATCATAATCGCATTGTTGCTTGATTTCTTCCAACACTTCTTCTACACTGGCCGATTTCATTTGCATACTCAATGAAGTTTGCGAGAACAACTCATTGGCTTGCACACTAATGATTCCGAGTAAAAATAGAAATACACTTAGTTTCATAGTTAAGAGTATTTTTCGCAGCGGAGTAAATGCACGCTCCCTACTGCCGGTAACACAATTTTTTTTCATACATTTGAAATTGGGTTAGACATTTAGTTTAACTTATCACATTTGAGTCGTGAGACTCTGGTTTTCGGGGAACGGTCCAGGTTCCCCGTTTTTTTGTTATTAAATCCACGGACTAAAGTCCATGGTAATTGATGTTTTATTCATTAGTCGCAAGGCCTTGCGGCTCTACTTTTCTACTATTTTACTTTTCGACTTACTAATAAGTGATCATCCTCCAGTTCTAAGTCGATTGGCGAAATTTCTTCAATCAAATCAATCAACTTGTCAATATCTTCGTACCTGTCGGTTACTCCTGATATTCTTCTTTTCAGCACTACTTCATCATCACAAATCACTTTTACTCCGTACCAACGAGACATTTTTCTCAATACACTCTCCATGGGTTCACGATTAAATACAAACTTTCCGTCTTTCCATGCGGTATAGATGCTAGTTCTCACCTCTCTTACTTCCATTTTATTTGAGGCAAGGTTTAATCCCACTTGTTCACCGGGCTTAAGAATCACATCTTTTGATTCTTTTGAAAACTGCACTCTACCTTCAACCAGCGTGGTCTGTATTTCAACTTCATCCTGATAAGCCATCACATTAAACTCAGTTCCCAATACTTCCACTCTCGAACCATCATTCAGATATACATCAAAAGATCTTTCCTTTTCTTTGGCTACTGCAAAATAGGCTTCTCCACTTATCAACTTCACCTCTCGTTTGCCTTTGCCAAACTTTTCAGGAAACTGAATTTCCGTTTGGGCATTCAACCAAATCCTGGTTCCATCGGACAATTGCATATAATACTCTCCCTGGATTGGTGTTTTAATGGTATTATATTTTAACGCTTCCTCTATCGCATCTCCTTGTTGATACACCAACTCGTTATTTGTATTACTTGCCAGTTTTTCCTTACCTGATTTAATATCTTTTCCCTGATAATCTTCCAGGTAAATGGTTTTTCCATTGGACAATTCAAGGGTCGCTTTGGAACTTCCAGCTTCTACAATTACCGATTCCTGGGACCAATACACCTCATTAAGCATATAAGTAGTCGCCAATAATGGCAGCATGATGATAGCGGCCCATTTCATAACAGTTCTTAGCCTGATTACTTTCGTTTTCAATTCCGGAACTTGATTGGCTATCTTCTCCCAAGATTTCTCCTGATCAATTCTACCGTATAGTTCATGCTTCTTCTGAATTTGTTTCGAGTCAGAAGCCTGTCTGTAACTGCTTTCGTTTTTCAATTTCCATTCAGCAAGTTCTTGCTGTTCGTCAACAGTCAAGTCCCCCACTTTCTCTTTGGAAATTAGTTTTGCAATGTCGTATATCTCTTTCATAGCTATGGTGTAATTCTTTTTTCAAGACAGAGTGATCAATTCCATCTTTCTTAAATCATTTTATAAACCAGTTTTATAAGTACAGTTTTTTTACCTGATTTTATTAAGAGACCACTAAGTTGAAAAAGGGTGTTAGTCGTTTTTTGGTTTTTTTTAGAAAAATCAAAAATAGTCTGGAAAGGTTGAAAAGAGAATCTGTATAAGAATAATACAAATCTGTAAAATCTGGACAGTACCTGCAATCCCGAAGGATCAGGGCCAGCAAGCTGGCTTTATACTTTATACTTTATACTTTATACTTGAAACTTGAATCTTGATGCTGACTACTGAAAGCTTGGAACTTTAAACTTATATATTCATTTCTAAAAGTATCGCAACTAAATAAGCATGCTTTCCTAATTTTTCACGAAGTTCTTTATAAGCATTAAGCTTATGTGATTTTACCGTATTTATGGATAAACCCATAATATCCGCAATTTCTGGGTTCTTTAATCCCAATAGACTGTACCGAATAATCTGCTGACGTTGTTTGGGCAATTCACCAATGAATCTGTAAAGTAATCGGGATACTTCTTCTGACAAAACCTGATCCAGAAAGAACTCCTCAGTTTCCAATTTGGGTACGGATTCAGCTATATATTTATTCTTCACTTGTTCATGTTTGATGTTATTCAAACACTTGTTACGAACTGCACGGTACAAATACACTTTCAGGGTAACTTCATTCTGGTACTCATCCTGTTTTTCCCACAAGCTAACAAACACCTCCTGCACCAAATCTTCACTCAGTTCGATATCAGACACAAAAGTATTGGCAAATCCAACAAGGCTTGCAAAATACTGATCGAATATTTTGCGAAAATTATCTCTGGTAAGTTTTATTTTATCGGGTACGGTCAATGGTTGTGGGTTAAGAATTCGGCACTAAAATAAATAGTTTTATTTGAAAGATAAAACACAAGCAAAAATAAAAGAGCTCTGTAAAGATCACTTCCGATCGAAATAGATGTATTCAAAATTGAAGATAACAGATGTTTTTGCAGGTAAGTAAGAGTACGAAATCTTTTTAATTATAAGGAGTAATAATTCTCTTGAACTATACTAACAAAAAACTGTGCCTTCAATACCTGAAGACACAGTTTACTGAGCCACTAACTAATATATTATCCTCTAAGTGAGGAAACTGAATAAAATACTTTCTAATTGTCTTTTACAAGACGAATGTACATTCTGTATGTACTTGGTTTGGTACTTCCTCTGTTTACACCAGCTTTTGAACCTGAAAGTGCTCTGTTCCAGTACGACTTACCTCCAGTAAAGATATTTGTCTTGTAAGAGTTGGTCCAGAAATAAGTATATGAACCTTCACCTTTGTCTTCAACAGTTTTATTGTATCCACCAGGAAGGGCATTAAATTTCAATTCATTCGTTGCTTCAGGTGTGCTGTTCCAGGTAGTACTTAAGAACTTGTGAGTTGTATTTCCTCGGTATCCACTATAATCAACATCGTCTTCTTCCATACCACTGAATCTTTCCAGCTCTTTCCATTCTTCGTCGGTAGCAACGTGCCATCCTTCAGGGGCAATATCATCCAGGAAGTAAGCACTGTACATTACACCATACTTGCCGTAGTTTTCGTGAGCCTTAGCTTCCGCTACCGTTGGCATAACGAAATCACTTTGTCCAAATGCAGCAACAATTGGCAATCCGTAAACCGAACATTTGTTCTCATCATTATCAGGATCTACAAAGAAAGGAAGGTATGCATAGTTTTCAGCCAACCAGGTTTTACCATTAATGGTTACAGTCTTATAAACCTTGCCATCTCTTGAATCTGTCCATGTGCCTTCAGCAATACCTGTTTCGCTACCTCTGGTTGTGAAGTTAATTACATTACTTTCTACAACTGCACCAGTTTCATCCTTGGTTTTAAGCATTGCATAGTAAGCAGTCTCAAACTCCAAACCTTCCACAACAAACGTCAATTCTTCAATATCTGCCTGCTTTAAATCTGCAGCATCAAAAGAATCATCTGTGCTTACGTAAAGGTCATAAACCAATTTCTCAGGCTGCAATTTTCCTTCACTATCTTTTTTCTTGTCAGGATCGGTTGAAGCTTCCCACGATAGCTCTACATTCAACTTGTCATCTTTAATCGATTCTGTAATTTCATCGTTTAAAACTGCAGCTGTTGGAGGTGTGTTGTCGGTGCTAAATGAGAATACATCACTTGATGTTTTTCCACCTTCACTATCTACAGCAACAATCTTCCAGAAGTAAGTTGCATTTCCTCTAAGGTTATTTAAAGTAAACTCAGTTACTGTCAAATCTTTCTTGTATGGGAAATTCTCATTGATTTCCTTATTGGTTCCGTAGTAAATGGTATAAGTTACGGCATCATTATCAGCATCAGTTGCTTCCGACCAGCTAATTTTAACTGTTTTAACAACACCGGTATGCTCATTTGCAGGAGTTTTAAGATCAACTTTTGATGGCAATGAGTTCAAGGTAGTAAAGCTTGCTACATCACTGGCTACACTTTCGCCTTCAGTATCTACTGCAACCACTTTCCAGAAATACTGAGTATGTCCATCCAACTCTACAGCATACTCTGTTGCTGTAATATCTTTTGCAACAATATCACTTTCAGTTAATTCTTCAGATTTTCCAAGGTAGATATTGTACTTCAATTCATCTCCATCCAAATCTTCTGCTGTCCATTTCATTGTGATGTTCTTCTCAACATCGACAGCTTCGTTTAATGGAAATTCCAGACCTGAAACTGTTGGTGCAGAGTTTTTGGTTGTGAATGACCAAACTTCCGATTCAGCGCTACCTCCATTATCATCGTCGGCAACCACTTTCCAGAAATATTCAGTATGTGGCTTTAAGGCTGTTTTAAGAGTAAATGTATTTTCCGAAATGCCTTTTGCTACTTTATCATCAGCTATAAACTCCTTTGTTTCCGAAACATACAAATCATATTTTACCATGTCGTTGTCCGGATCAAGGCTTTTCTCCCAATTGAAAGCAGGTTTTACTTCCATATCTTTAGCCTCATTAACAGGAGTCGTTAATTTCGCTGCTGATGGCAAACTGTTTTCATCATCATCCTCGCACGAAAACATTGATAAAAGCCCCAAAGAGATGAGTGCAATTTTTAAAAAATTTTTCATTGTTAATATATTTTAAAGGGTTAGAGCAAGGTGTACAATCCCTGGTACAAAGCAATGTAACACCTTGCATACAAATTAATTCTAAGAAATTTTCAGGGTAAATCCTTCTTGCTGTGATTTGGTTAGGAGCACCCTTTAATAATCAGTTATTCTAATCTTGTAATAAAAAAGTCCTTTGGATTATCTTGGGAAATAAAATCCCAATCAATTAAACCATACTCAACAGTTCTTTTAATGTACCATCCTCCATCATTACACAAGTAGTCCACCAATTCGTTGAACTCTTTGCTATTTTTGATGGCCTCGCCAATACTAGCATCTTCACCATCTTTGGTGCAAAACTCACCTGTCAATCGTTTCATTCTAATACGATCTTCCTGCAATTTTACCATTTCCAAAGACACAAAATAAAAGTAGAACTGGTTGTATCTTTCAAAAGAGAACAACAAACCTTCTCCGAGATGTTTTCCGAATTCATAGTCATGATTGTATACCTCATCAAGAACAGGGTTTCCATCTTCATCAAACAAAGGAATTCTCTGTTTGTAATCAGTTACCACTACCATACTCTTAATTACAGGATTGGCTTTTTTCATGGCAATATACTTGTCCCATGCCTGTCCGAAACTACTTCTCAATTTCAGACTGTAATGATTCATGAATTCATCATATACACCAGGTACATAATACATTGGCAAGTCAGTACAATACAGATAACCTTCCAAATCAGAGTTTGCCAATTCGTATCTTTTCTTCTCCTCATTATAGGTGAAATATTGAATTTCAGACTCCTCAACAGTAATTGAAGTGCTTAATCCCATACCATCATGGTCAAAATACAACATCTTTCTGCCTGAGTAATATTCTCCTTTATAATTGTAATTGTAATCGCAAGCACTAGCCATCGAACTCAAATCCATTCCCAATACAAGCGGATTTTCTTCACTAGCACCCAAGCCTGAAGTAATGGCCAGGTTCATGTGTCTTTTAGTGCGTTGCTCACCCAGCAGGTTTACAAATTTTTGGACAGGAGCAAAATCCGAAAGGTCACGGTCCGCCTTCTGCAATTTCAATTTTCCTTTGTAAACTTTCCCTTCCAGAATAATTTCTGTTTTGTCCTCAGAAATGGAAACGAAATTGTATTCAATGTCTCCACCCATTCCATCAGGAGCTGTTTTCCCAGGATAGCTCAAAGGCGTAAAATTATCATTGTAGGTATTGAATACCAATTCCATATCCGCTTCAGACATGATTTTGTACTCACTAACTGCCGGATCTTCCAAAGTATTGGATTTAAGACTTAAAGTATTGTCTTCATTAAAATGTGCCACATTGTAAAGCACGTATTCAAACTCTCCATTTACAGAGCAGGTAAATTTCCAGCCAAACTCTGAATCAGTCAGGATTTTCTTGTATTCCTTAATGGTAGATTGCATTCTTGCATCTGGAAGCTCATCAAACTTATTCTCAAAATCATTCTTATCGCAAGAAGTCATGCCTAATGCAAGAAAGATGAACAATATGATATATTTAAATTTCATTTGGATTTCCTTTTAATAAATTAAAGATTATTCCTCGCTGTTTTCAAGAATTAATTCATTGGTTGCAATCTCTATTTTGCCTTGCAATTCAAACAAATCAATTCCCCACTCAGTTTTATAATATTCAGTAATAATATCAATCTTCTTAAGCATGATAGATAAACCAATAGGTCCGGCTTGATCCTGCTGAAGTGTTAATGATCCATCTTTATTTTGAACAATACCAATTCCAAACATGTACAGCTTCATCTGGAAATCTGATAATACCTTTTGAGTCAAATTTCCGGTCACCATACCATATTGATCTTTTTCAGGAACTACTCTTTCAATTGGCATATTACTGTTTTGAACTGTGGATAATATGGTTGCTACAATCTCAACGAAATCTTCATGATCATTGGACATACCATATGGTGTAATAAAACCTAAGGTATTGGCTTTTATATCACTAAAGTTGTACCAAGCTCCTGTATAATTTCCTTTAGACAATTCCTTAAATGCTACCGGATAGTGAATTTTCTGGTGTAAAATGTGAGAAAACTCATGATGCATGGTATGAAAGGCTTTAGCCATTCCCTGAAGATCAAGATGATCAAATGCATCCACATCGAACACAGTCACCTTTCTTCCGCCTTCAGCTAAACCTAAGGTCATGGTGCCATCATCGTTGTACTGAGGAGTTCCCACTAAATAGATCAATTTTGGAACATAGGTTTTAATGAATTCTTCTCCTCCGACTTCTTCATAAGGCTTAATCCAAATTTTATGCAATGCCTTCATGAATTGCTCAGCCTTCTCCTTACGAGGAGGGGTTACATGAAAATTGTTATCTACCTCACCATCTTCCCATTTCCATTTTATTTCCATATTATATGGAACGGTAAAGGTTTCGTACAACCACTTATCGAATTCACTCTCGTGAACTTCATCTACATAAATAACTGATTCTTCTCTCAAATCATCCTCATTATCACAAGAATAAAAAGCAAACAGAGAAAAAACACAGCAGAATTTTATTAGTATATTTTTCATCGTCTTCAACTTATCTAGGGTTAGCTTCAATACCTTGTGCTTGTGCATTTAGTGGTATCTGCAATTGTTTTCTCGGATCTTTTTCAGACAGGTAAGCAACATCGCCATTTACAAAATAGTGTCTCACCTTTGTGTTGAATCTTTTGTGATCGAACCATCTATTGCCTGTGTAGTAATACTCTTTTCTACGCAAATCATAAAGGCAATTCATATACACACGCTGGGTTTCATCTAATTCGTAAAATGGACTCAAGCCATACTCATAGTTTGACTCCTTGTACTCTTTTTCCATTTTCGTGAAATCCACCTTGTGAGTTGTACCATTGTAAGCACGTAATCTTCTGCTCATATAAGAATCCATATCAGTATGAACTGCAGTATAGTTTTTCAACATGGCATTGGCTTCCATACGAAGTAACAGGGCCTCTTCCATATCAATCAGTACATTCATAATCATGTAATAACCAATATCAGAGTTCAGTCCATCTTTTTTGGTATGATATCCCCACTTCACGAAGAAAATATCAGGGTCACCACCGTATAAATCCCAAATCCAATCCCCACCAACAAAACTTTTTCTGTAAACAAAATCGTAGAATTCCTTGCTCATGGCATATTGGTAACTTCCATGGAAATATACGAACCAGCTACTGTACTGAGGTGTAACCAACAAATTTGCTTTCTCATCTGTCTTTCCCCATTGAATAATGGCTTCGTTGATATCCATTTTGCTGTATTCACCGTTAAGATCTCTTAACTGCTCTGCAGGATTGCCTGCAAGTACAAGATCTGTGTGTTCCAGCACTTTCTGAAAATTGCCTTTCCAGCTGTAAAAACGAGCTGCAAATGTATGTGCGGCTTTAAAATTCCAATGAAGAATTTTATTGCCGTAAGCATTATCATCAATGTATTTTAATCCTTCAACAATATCCTTTTCAAGATTTTCATACACATCAGCTACAGTCCCTCTGTGGTACTGGGTTAACACGTTAGTTTCCGGCTTAGTAACATATGGTATCCCAAGATCGCTATCTGCTGTTGCAGGATCATAAGTCGGACTCCATAGGTTCACCAACATGAAATGACAATAAGCTCTTGCAATCAATGCTTCCCCATAAAACGGTTTCACATCATCACTCATCTCACCATTGCGTTTGCTTTTCTCAATGGCATCCAAAGCATGATTTGCCTGCTTTATGGCTGAATAACAACCTGTCCAGTATGAATCAGGCGAATCCTGAGTCGTCAATCTAAAATCAAGCCAATTGTAGGCATCGCTATTGATTTCATTTTTTCTTGAACTTTTTGGTTTCTCAGTTGCATTGTCACTCATCGCGTAGCAAAACATCTGGTGGTTCTGTTCAGGATAAGCGAATGTTAGCAACTCTCCTATTTTTTCAGGAGAATCAATTACAGTTCTATCATCTGGCATTTCGTCAAGAAAACTGCTGCATGAAGTAAATGCAAGCAATAAGGCTGCCAGTAAGATGTTTATATTATTTCTCATTAGGTTTTTCATTATAGGTTCAATCTTAAGCTTAGGGTATATTGGCGAGATACCGGAAGTGCAACTCCACCGTTACCGAAGAATTCAGGATCCTGACCGTTTAAAGCTTTGTCTGAATACAACAGGAACAGATTGGTTCCCTGTGCTTTAATAGAAGCATTGCCAATTCCAAACTTACTTGTCAGTTTTTTTGGAAGTGAATAAGAAATTGACAATTCTTTTAATCTGACAAAATCACCTTTAGCTACACGTTGATCAGAGTAGTTGAAAGCGTTATAGGTTGCTTCAAGACCAGAACCAAATTCCTCATAGATTCTCCTACTGGCAATTGCCGGAATATTGGTAATCTGCTCATCGCCCGATTTCATCCACCTGTTCTTCATGTCCTGAGGCATAGCATCCAAATCACTGTATTTAGCATGAAAACTTGGATACAAACGAATAACATTCCCGAATTGATAGGTACAGAATAGATTCACCGACAAATTCTTGTATTTGAATCTGTTTGAAATACCACCTGTTATCTTTGGATCGATACTACCTTCGTATTTCAGGTGAGCAACATCGGTATCCTGGAAATAGATGTTCTTGGTTACATTTCCTTCCTTGTCATAGTAAGTTGGTAAACCTCTGTTATCCAATCCTGCAAAGGGAATCGAGAACAAACCTCTTACGGCACCTCCAAGAGTAGCTGCTCCTTCAGCTTTGGTCAGGCTTAGGATGTTAGGCTGTCCATACAATTTTGTAATTTCATTCTTATTGTAGGCAAAAGTCAGGTTTGTATCCCAGCTAAAGTCATTCATTTTGATGTTCTTCGTATTTAAACTAAACTCAAAACCTTTTGACTCCATATCTGCATAGTTAGCTAACTTCCATAACTCACCACCAATACCTGATGTTTTAATGGCTGCAATTAAATCAAAACCATCTCTTTTATACATATCAGCACTAATGCTCACTCTGTTGTTCCAAAGACCAAGGTCAAAACCAAAGTTGGTTTCGTATTGTTTCTCCCAAGTCAATTCTGAATTCATCAAACTAGAAACTTTCAATCCATTCTGAACTTCATTTGGAAAAGGTGCAACAGATAATCCTGACCTAAAAACAGCTCGGCTATTAGTTGCCGGTCCCATACTTGCAGTTAAACCATATGTTCCTCTAAAGCTTAGATGTGATAACCATTTAACATCCATAAGGAAAGGCTCTTCTGTAGCATTCCACTTGGCACTCACATTCCAAGTTGGCAACCATCTGGCATCTTTTGAATCTCCCAAACGGTTACTTCCATCAACACGAACAGTAGTGTTTAAGGTATACTTACCTGACAAGCTGTAAGCCATATTGGCAAAAAATGCTACTGATCGATCTTTTGAAGTAGCGGTTCCAAAATAAGGGAAACCAGCCTGAGTTAATTTCTTGATCATATTAGGATCTGTGAAAACAGTATTTCCTTTGTCATACTGAATACCGTAACCATCAAAGCCTGTAGCTTCGCGATCTGACGATTTCATGTCCTGACCAAGCATTACATTCACCAGGTGTTTATCGTTAAATGTATTGTTGTAGTTAATTACATTACGGAAATAAAAGTTTCTCAACATATTATCTTCCCTGTTGTAAAATCCTCCTTTTGGTAAAACAACCATTGGTCTCTGATTTGGATTTTCAGGATCACTCCACAGATATTTGTTTGCATCCTCAATGGTAGCATCATCTGCAGCGCGATATGCATTTGCAACATTTGAATGCTCCGTCATTTTGTGTTCCGAAGTGGACTTTACATATCGGATATTACCTACAAAATTATAGGACAAGTGATTGTTGAACTTATAATCAAGATTTGCCTGAATATTTAAATCCAGCACATTCAAATCAATGTAATTGTTCTTGAATTCCTCAAAAATGTTGAATGGAGCATAATTCATGCGGTTGTAACGATATGATCCATCTTCTTCATAAGGAACAATAGTTCTACTTGTGTTTAACGCATAAGAAAATGGATTAATGTCAAATTCTCGACTGTAATCACCATTTACAGCATCTGAAGTTCTGCTGAAAGTTCCAGGTGCTTGCTGATCACGAAAGCTACCTTTTGTTGACATCCCAACCGATAATTTGTCAGTTAATTTAAAATCTCCCTTCATATTAATGGTATAACGATCAACCTTATCGGCAATGGTCCAACCATCATCATGCAAAAAACTTGAAGAAACATAGAAACTAGCTGTTTCAGATCCACCGCTCAAACTTACTGAGTGATTTTGCATTAAACTGTTTCGAAAAAGAAGATCAAACCAATCTGTATTTGCCTTCTCGTACTTGCTCAAATATTCAGCTCTGGCCTTTGGTGTATTTTCCAAGCCATATTTTCCGTTCTCATAAGTATTAATGGCATCATACATTTGGTAGTACACACCGCCATCCTTACTTCGCATCATCTCAGCATGTCCAAGCCAGCCTTTTCTTTCCATTTCACGGAATACCGACATTTGATCCTGGGAGTTCATAATGTCATATTGTGCGTAATTTGGTTTAGACTTAACTGTAAATTCTGAAGTTACATTCACTTTGGATTTACCCTTCTTACCTTTCTTGGTATTGATTACAATCACACCATTCATGGCTCTTGCGCCATACAAAGCAGTGGCTGAAGCATCTTTCAAAATCTGGAAATCTGCAATATCTTCTGCATTAATACCAGCAACCGAACTACTAATAAGTGTAGCTACATCACCAGAAGACAATTGATCAGGGCTAACATCAACAACGTCTTCCAATACAACACCATCAACAACCCAAAGAGGTTTGGTATCACCATAGATAGAAGATGCACCACGCACACGAATTTTCGGTGCTGCACCAAAAGTTCCAGACACATTCTGAACGCTTACACCGGCAACCTTACCTTCCATCATTCTACCAACATCAGTAATACCTGCTACTTTGGCATCTTCAGCCTTTAGCTTGGTAGCTGATCCAGCAAATAACTTTCTATCAATTTTCTGATAACCTGTTGTTACAATAACTTCACTCAACTGTTCTGCCGAAGATTTAAGAACAATGTCAAGATGTGTTTGGTCAGTCACAAGTATCTCTTGGGTTTCCATTCCAATAAACGACACTTGCAAAATATCATTATCCGTTGGTGTATAAGAAAGTTCAAATTGTCCATCGAAATTGGTAGAAACCCCCACGGTTGTGCCTTTGAACACGACCGATACACCAGGTATTGGTAACTTTTGATCATCAAGTACAACCCCTGTTAATTTTTTCTTATTTTGCACGAGAGCTGAAGTAGGTAATGGCTTTAAAAGAATCGTATTGTTTGCCAACTCATATTCAATTCCCGTATTCATTAATACTTGCTCAAGAATTACCTCTACAGATTCGTTTTCATGACTCACCGTAATATCATTGATATCTTTTAAATCATTGGCATTATATAGAAAACCCAAATCAGTTTGCAATTCTATCTGTTGAATCAGATCTTCCAGACTGGAATTTTCCAAATCAACATTTATCCTACTTTGCGAAAGAATCGTTGCATTGGCCTGAATGCCAAACAACAATATTAAAACGATTACATTTCTCATAGTTCGTAACATTCTTACCCACCGAATAAAAGCGGCAGATGAGTCCCGAAAAAAGATTTTTTTCATAAATTTGTATGTGGATAGTAAAACATTGAATACCACGCCAGGTATTCATTATCTATTTAGAATCGAAAAATGCGCCAACATTTTTCGATTTTTTTATTTATTCGATATTAAAATAGTTTGTTCAGTGTGTTCAATTTTTACACCTGATATTTTTTCAATCATCTCAGTAATAACAGAAAAGTTATCAAAACGATATAGCTTACCTGTCAAGCGTTTGCCTTTCAATGCTGATTGCTGATAGAATATTTCCACATCGTACCAACGGGAAATTGTTTTCATTAAATCTTCCAGCTTTTGATTCTCAAACCTAAAATAACCATCAACCCAGCTCGTATATAAATTCACATCAACTTCTCTGGAACTAAGAATACCCAAGCTTTTGTTCCAACCTGATTGCTTGCCCGGCGACAGGTCCAAACTTTCACTTTTTCCTTCAGCATTTACAAATACTCTTACCTTACCGCTAACCAATGTGGTCTGAACGCTTTCTTCATCCTGGTAAGCCATAACATTAAACTTTGTACCCAATACCTTCACTGCCATATCATCAACCTGAACAATGAATGGCTTTCCATTTTTTCTGACATCAAAATAGGCTTCACCTTTCAACTGTACTCTTCTCTCATCGGCACCAAAAGCAACCGGGTATTTCAATTCCGAATCACAATTCAAATGAACCATGGTTCCATCTGCCAGTTCAAGCTGATACTCTCCTCCCTTTGCTGTTTTTAGTGTATTGTAAGCTAACTGCTCATTTGCTACTGATGCAGTATTTTCATATTTCAAACCCGATTCATTGTTTCTTCTGATCACAACACCCGACTGGTCGTTTATTTGTAAAAACTCATCGGCTTTCAATTCATGAGTCTCCCCATTTGATGTAATCAGAACTGCCTGATTTTTTATTACGGGCATCTCAAGCTGACTTTTGGTCAATTTAGCCAGCTGCTCATTCTTCTCGATGGTTGACTTTAGAAACACACCAGTCGCCACTAATAAAGGAAGCATGATTACTGCAGCATAGCTTTGTACACGGTCAATAAATAGTCTTCTCCTTTTGGTTTGTAGTCTTGATATGAATTGATCCAAATGATCAGGAACCTCTTGAAGTTCCTCCTCACTTTTCTCATAGAATTGAATCACCTTCTGATAATAATCGCGATGTGATTCAGAATCCTGTAACCAATTCTCCAGTTTTAATTCATCTTGCTTGGAAATACTACCATTCACTTTTCGATAGATAATTTCCCAGTCTATTTTCTGCATTCCTTTAAACAAAAAGTAATTTGTATTCATCAATACCTCCTGCTAAAACAGGAAAGTGCCCTTAAGACGGAGTTTAAAAAATAAGGTTAACAGAATTTCTGTTTTTTTTTGAAAAAAATTACATCAGGCACAAGGGAAATAAAATAACAACCTATTAGTCTGGTCATTATAACAACAAATAAAATTGAACCTTTTTAAGATAATAAAATAAGAAGTGTCTAGTTTTTTCTCCGTCTATAGATACTGGAGAAAAGAAGTAATAATTCACGAAGATGCATCAATTTTTTCCTTAATCCTTTTTTGGCTCTAAACACCTGTACTTTTACCGAATCAATTGAAATATCTAACTCTTCAGCAATCTCTGCATGCTTCAGCCCATCAAACACAGACATTTTATAGACTTCTTTACATTGATCAGGCAATTCCTCTATGGCTTTCTTAATTTGGCGCGTAATACCTTCATCTAAATTAAGTTCTACTGAATCTGATAAAACCAAAGCTTCCATGAGCTTCAATTTTCTCTTATCCTCCACCTTTACCGTTCGCAAATAATCAATACACCTATTACGAACCATAAAAAACAAGTAAGATTTCAAAGATCTGTTAATAGATCCAATACGTTCTTCCCACATTTTAATAAAAACATCCTGAACAATATCTTCAGCTATTCCAGGGCAACATACATATGATTCGGCAAAACGAAACAAAGGGGTATGATAGGTCTCATACAATAACCTAAAGCTAGATTGATTTCTATCTTCAATCCCCTTTAGTAATATTTTTTCATTGATTCTTTGCACCTTTCTTCGCTACCTTTTAAAATTATTGAAGTGGAATGTGCGAAGATAAAAATTTTAATGAATTGTCTAAGAATGAATACACGCCTTCCTGATGAAATGCAGTTTTTTTTATTTAAAAAAATATTAGGTATCTAAACTATCCTTAAAATACGGAAGCATAAGTTTTTTCATTATGTTGTTTTAAATCACATTACACTTGTTCTTTCAAAAAAGCACAAATTCCACTCTCAATATCAACAATTATACTTATGTTTGTGATGTGCATACACCAGCACAACTTTTACATCAAAGGAAACCTCTAATATTTCTGTTAAGATCAAATCTTAGGTATAATTTTTTACCTATTTTTACCACCCCTAAGAAAATTTAACAATACCGGTGCTTTTGCATCATTTTTTAAACAACAAGTACATTAACTAATGAAGAAATTATTTATTTTCTTAATGGCTGTGTTATGTAATGCTTATGCATTTGCCAATGGCAATTCTGAATGGATTCGTTACGCAGCAATTTCACCAGATGGAGAACAAATTGTTTTCACCAACAGAGGAGATTTGTATCTGGTATCGAGTAAAGGTGGCGAAGCTCGCCCATTAACCTTTCATAAGGCTCACGATTATATGCCTGTTTGGAGCCACGATGGAAGCAAAATTGCTTTCGCGTCGAATCGTTTTGGCAATTTCGATGTGTACATCATGGATGCCAAAGGAGGTGCTGCAACCCGTTTGACTTATCATTCGAACAACGAAGTACCTTACACATTTACCCGCGACAATAAAAATATCTTATTTGGAGGTATTCGTTTGGATGATGCAATGCACAGACAATACCCTCATCGTTCGCAAACAGAATTGTACCAGGTTCCTGCAAATGGAGGTCGTGTTGATCAAGTTTTCACAATCCCAGCTGAAGATGTAAAAATCAGCAAAGATGGAAAGCAGATGATTTATCATGATGTTAAAGGTGGCGAAGATGAATTTCGCAAGCACCATGTATCATCGGTTACCAGAGATATCTGGACTTATGATGTGGCAACTGACAAACACCAAATGATTAGCTCTTTTAAAGGTGAAGACAGAAATCCTGTTTACACTACCGATGAAAAAAGCATTTACTACCTAAGCGAAGAAAGTGGATGTTTTAATGTGCACAAAATGGATCTTGCTACACATGAGGCAAACTCTCAAGTTACAAGCTTCAAAATGCATCCGGTTCGTTACCTAAGCATGGCTAACAATGGTACACTTTGCTATACCCACAATGGTGAATTGTTTACCATGACCAATGGAAAACAAGAAAAAGTAAATGTAAATATTCGTACTGAAGACAAAGCCAATAACGAACAAATTATTTCGGTTCGTGGTAATGTAAAAGAAATGGCTATCTCGCCTGACGGAAAAGAAGTTGCCTATATTGTTAGAGGTGAAGTTTTTGTTTCTTCGGTTGAAGGTAAAATGACAAAGAGAATTACAACTACTCCTGCTCAGGAAAGATTTGTAAGCTTCTCGCCTGACGGAAAAAGTATTCTTTATGCAAGCGAAAGAAATGCAAAATGGGGAATCTACGCAAGTAAAAAAGTTAGCGATACTGAACCTTATTTCTATGCATCAACTCTAATTAAAGAAGAGCCTGTAATTGTTAATGACAACGACAACTACGAGCCGGAATATTCACCTGACGGAAAAGAGATTGCTTTTATCGAAAACAGAAGTTCATTGAAGATTTTCAATATCAAAAGCAAAAAGATTCGTACCATTATGAATGGCGATCAATTGTTTTATATGGGTGAAGGAGATCAGTATTTTACCTGGAGTCCTGATAGCAAATGGTTGTTGGTTGATTACTCTCCTGTATTGGCAAATGGCGAAGTTGTAATTATTTCGGCTGATGGCAAACAGAAAATGATTAACCTTACCGAAAGTGGTTATGGCGATAGCTATGCCAAATGGGTAAACAAAGGGAAGCAAATGTTGTGGTTTAGTGATCGTCATGGATTACGTTCATATGCCAACAGCGGTTCTCGCCAGATGGATGTATATACCATGTTCTTCACAAAAGATTCATGGGATCGTTTCAACATGAGCAAAGATGACTACGCTCTTCTGAAGGAAATTGAAAAGAAGGAAAAAGAAGAGAAAGAAAAAGCTAAAAAAGAAGCCGATAAGAAAGACAAGAAAAAATCGAAGAAGGACAAATCTAAAAAGGAAGAAGCTAAAAAAGACAGCTTGCTGACTTTTGATTGGGATGGCATGAAAGATCGCAAGAAAAGATTGACAATTCACTCTTCCAGATTGAGTGATGCTGTTCTTTCTAAAGATGGTGAGACTTTATATTACATTGCAAAATTCGATAAAGGATATAGCATTTGGAGTACCAAACTACGTACAAAAGAAACCAAGAAATTAATTCCTATCGGATCCAGAGGTGGAAGCTTGCTTTGGGATAAAGAGATGAAAAAGTTGTTCTTGTTATCAGGGGGAACAATGTCGAAAGTTGACTTGGCAGGAAAATCTACAAAAGCAATTTCTGTAAATAGCGAAATGATTTTGGATGTTGCTGCAGAACGTCAGCAGATGTTCGATCATGTTTATGCTCGAAACAAAGGCATGTTCTACATTTCGGATTACCACGGAGTTGATTGGGATGCTTTAAGAGATAATTATGAGCCTAAACTAAAATCGCTTAGTAACGATTTTGAATTTGCTCAATTGCTTTCTGAAATGTTAGGTGAATTGAATGTTTCACACTCTGGTGCACGTTACTACGGAGGAATTTACAATGGTGACAAAACCGCTTCTTTGGGAATCTTTATCGATTACAAACACAAAGGAGATGGTATCAAGATTGCTGAAATCATTAAGAATGGTCCATTGGATAAGAAAAAATTCAATGTAAAAGCGGGTATGATTATCGAGCAAATTGATGGAATTAAAATTGGTAAGGATGTTGATTTTGCCAAATTCTTAAATCGTAAAGCTGGTAAATTTACTGCTCTTCACATTTTCGATCCTTCTGCCAAAAAATATCAAGACATTACGGTAAAACCTGTTTCATTAGGTACCGAGTCAGACTTGATCTACAAGCGTTGGGTGAAAAAGAATGAGGAGGAAGTTGACCGTTTGAGTAATGGTAAACTTGCCTATGTTCACATTCCTGGAATGAACGATGGTGCTTACCGTAACACTTACGAAAAAGTAATGGGTAAATATTACGACCGCGATGGTATCATTATCGATACTCGTTTTAACGGTGGTGGTGATTTGGTTGGTGACATTACCATGTTCCTGACTGGTGAAACTTTTATGGAATATGCCATTGAAGATCGTACAGTTGGTTACGAACCTGGTTACCGTTGGACCAAGCCTTCTGTGGCCATGATTAATGAATCAAACTATAGCGATGGTCACTGTTTCTCATGCGCTTACAAAGACTTAGGTATTGGTAAACTAATTGGTATGCCTGTTCCTGGAACTTGTAGTTTTGCTGGTTGGGAAATGCTTCAGAACGATCGCGTACTATGGGGATCAATTCCTGTAAGTGCGAAGAACAAAGCAGGAGAATGGTTGGAAAACAATCAGACTGTTCCTGATATTCAGGTTAAAAACATGCCTAAAACCATTACCAAAGGTGAAGACGAACAGCTGGAAGCAGCTGTTAAAGCCTTAATGGAAGAATGTGCTGAATAAGCAATATAAGATAAAAGTAAAGCCGCTGAATGTTCAGCGGCTTTTTTTATACCACATATATGGCTCTCCAAGAAAAACAAACATTTAATAAAAACTTTGGTTCCCACTAGCATTTGGTATTAATCTAACTGATATTAAAGATGAAAAACAATTCTTTATAGATTTGTACAGATCAAATTTCAACTTCGATGAAACAGGTAACATTCCAAATAATTTTTTTAATCATGCTTTTCTCATCCTGCATCAAAAATGAGAATGAAACAAATTTTCCAATACAGGAAGATGATTTTATAAAAGGAGCAGATTTGTCTTTTTTACCACAATTGGAAGGTCTATCTATTCCATTCTATGATGAAGGAATACAATCAGACGTTGTGAGCATCCTTAAAAAACATGGTATGAATACAGTTCGAATAAGATTATGGCATACTCCTAATACCCAAAGCTCTTCCTTTAATGAAGTTAAGAAGTTTGCAGAACAAATTAAAAAGCAAAAGCTTAAAGTTTGGTTAAGTATTCATTACTCTGATACTTGGGCAGATCCTGCACATCAACAAATACCTGAAGCTTGGAAAAACTTAAGCTTCGAGAAACTTAAGGATAGTGTATATAATTACACTTCAAAAATAGTTAGAGAAATAGAACCTAAATACGTGCAAATTGGAAATGAAATTAATCCCGGCTTCCTACTTCCCAAAGGAGATCGCTTCGATAATCCTAATCAGTTTATCGAACTATTATACACAGGAATTAAAGCTGTTCGTGATACCGATCCCAATTGCAAAATCATGATACATCATGCCGGTTATTCCAATGCTTTATCTTTTTTTAATGATTTAAAACAACTTGATTTTGATATTATGGCCCTCTCCTACTATCCAATTTGGCACGGGAAAAGCCTTTCTGAATTGAAATCCAGTATAAGAAATTTACAAATTAAATTTTCCAAACCAGTTGTTATTGCCGAGACAGCCTATCCTTTTACTCTTGATTGGAACGATTGGACCAATAATATTGTTGGTCAGGATAATCAACTAATTCTGCCTGATTATCCGGCAACACCTGAAGGACAAAAGAATTTTCTACTCAAAATAAAAGATATTTGTAATGAAGTAGATGCTTTAGGATTTTGCTACTGGGGTGCAGATTTTGTCGCATTTGAAGGGAATGAGTCAAAAAATGGATCAAGTTGGGAAAATCAAGCCTTATTCGATTTTAACAATGAATTACTACCTACAGCTAACGCGTTCAATTGAAAATAATAAAACTCCATATTCAGGTTTAGCATTCTAAATAAGGAATAAAACACAAATAAAGACTTATTTGTCTTATTTAAGAGCTATTTTTATCGTGTCTAAATTAAATTAGATCAATAAAAAGAAGATTGAATAAGATGATTAAGAATTTTTCTGAGTACCTGAAAGAGTTTGAGCAAACCCTTAAGTCAGTATTTTACGAACGAGACGACATTAACAAATTCAGCCTGAATAGAGGTTTCCCTCCATTGGTAATGCGTGAGATAATGGCCGGAGCTCCTTTATCGGTTGCCATTCCAGAGAACTATGGAGGAAGAGGAACTAAAGTGAAGGAATGTTTAGGCATACTCTCTTCTGCTGCATATGAATCGTTGCCATTGGCATTAACATTAGGAATTAATATCGCACTATTCCTTGAGCCTGTTGCAAAATATGCGAACAACACAGTAAAGGGAGGTATCTTCAAACGCTTTTTGGAAAAACAACAAATGGGTGGTTTAATGATTACCGAACCTGATTTTGGTAGCGATGCTTTAAACATGCAAACTCATTATACGCAAAAAGATGACCTATACCATATTAAAGGAACTAAGCATTGGCAAGGTTTAACCGGATTGGCAGATTTTTGGCTGATTACTTCAAGACAGAAAGATGAGCAAGGCAAGTTGGATCGTGATATCGATTTTTTTATTTGCGATGTAACTCAAAAAAACCAAAAGGTTGTGGTCGAAGAGTATTTCGATAATCTGGGCCTATACATGATTCCTTATGGCACGAATAAACTTGATGTGCAAATACCAAAGGAATATAAATTAACTCCTGAAAGTACCGGAGTTAAAATGATGCTTGACATTCTTCACCGTAGCAGAATGCAGTTCCCAGGCATGGGATTGGGCTTTATCAAGCGACTAATGGATGAAGCAATTGACCAATGTAAAACCAGAATTGTAGGAGGAAAAAATTTACTCTCGTTTGATCAGGTTCAGCACCAAATTTCTAAAATGCAGAGTGCTTACACCATATGTTCTGCTCTTTGCGTTAGAAGTAGCGATAAAAGTGGATTGGAAAACAATTTGGCAAGCGATGGTGTTGAGGCCAACAGCATAAAAACTGTGGTTACCGATTTAATGCAAGAATCGGCTCAAACCCTTGTTCAATTATCTGGAGCTAAAGGATACCGCCTAAGCCATATTGGAGGGCGTGGAATTGTGGATAGTCGTCCATTCCAAATATTCGAAGGAGCAAATGAAATGCTTTATACTCAAATTTCGGATATGATTCTGAAATTGATGAAAAAGAAAAAAGAAAGCAACCTCTTTCAATTTTTGAAAGATTTTAATCTAACAGAGAAAGCATCCGAATATTTCAAGAAGGAAATTAATTTCACAATTGATTTTAACCTTCCGCAGCGCAAACAAGTTGATTTGGGAAAAGCTTTAAGTAGAATTGTATCGGCTGGTTTCGTTCTAAACCTGGAAGAAAAAGGTTTTAGAAAAGATTTGATAAGCAACTGCATCAAGTCTTTACAACATGATATCAGCAACCTGATTAACTCCTTTCAAATCAACAAAGGAGTATCAAGCATTGAAGATTATCAGGACGGAAGCTCTTGGTTAGAAATGGCATAGGATGTACCAAATATTACTTCAAAACCACCTTCATTGTAAGGTGGTTTATTTTATCCCTCTATTTACATTCATTATATTTTACGAAATAAATCGTACTTTATATAAATATATCATAAGTATTATTTAAATTTGATAGGATTCATATTCAAAAAGAATAAATTACCAATTGCCACCTATTCATCATGAAGAATCTTATCTGTATCATATCCTGTTTATTAGTAATTATCACAAGCATTCATGCTCAAAATAAACAACAACAAATATCAGGAAAAGTGGTCGACTCAAAAACAAAAACACCACTAATAAATGTCGAAGTTTTTGTTTCGGGAACTACCATTGGAACCACAACGAACGATAAAGGAGAATTTAAACTGAATTCACCTGTAGTTCCATGTCATATCGGCTTGTTACATGTTGCCTATCAACCATTAGTCTTAACCATTTCAGATAATTCGTTTTTAAATATTGAACTCTCTAAAAAAACAAGAAATATTCATGAAGTTCAGGTAAAGGCAAAAAACAAGCGACGCGCAAACCTCAGGATATTTAATAAGTACTTCTTGTACCATGCCGAAAAATCGCAGGTAAAGATTTTAAACGATAGTGTTCTTCGGTTTAAAAAAGATGAATATGATTTTCATGCTTTCTGCAACTCACCACTTATTATCGAAAACAAACATTTGGGCTATCAGATTAAAATACTGATTAAAGATTTTCATGTTTGTAAAAAAGATAAGGTTGGAGGCAAAAAAATTAGTTTAAATAAATTTACCGAGAATGCTCTTTTTAAACTACAAGCCTTTTATTACTATCAGGATATAAATACAAGAGATACAATTGAACGAACTTTAATTAAAAAGAATCGTCGTAAACATTATTATGGTTCATTAAGACATTTCCTTGGTTCTCTTTACTCTAACGAACTTGGGAAAAACGGATTTAGCCTACAAAGTATTCCAAATTCTGGTAAAGATGCATTCACTCTAACATCGGGAAGTGATCAAATGAAGCGATTTAAATTCATGGCAGAGAAGGTAAAGGTAACCTATCATGAAGATTTTGCGCATCGCCCAGTACATCCGGAACAAATTCAAGGAAGCTATGCAACTTGGCCAACCACTTTTATTTCTTTGGGTCACGAGTTTGAAATACTTCCTAATGGCACATCAACCAATTTGAACTTTGAAATTCATGGTTCAATGGGACAAAAATCCTTAGCTAATACATTGCCAGATAACTACATTCCAGAATCGAATCCAGACTTTAACTTATAACAACAATTCAATTATAAATATGAACCTTTAAAAATCCTAAAATGAAATTCAAAATTACAATCCTATTAATCCTTTCTTTTCTAACAGTATTTGGAACTTTTGCTCAACAGAAAAAAGTAATCAAGCCTGAAACCATTTATATCGTAGATAACGAGATCGTGAGCCTAGAGTTTGTAAAAAAACTAAATACTTCTCACATTAAGGAAATGAAAATGGGAGTATCAGGTAAAGAAAAGGAAGCACTTAAAAAAAAGTATGGCGAATCAATAGAGGATAACCAAATTATTGTTTTTGTAATGAAAACAGAGAAGGAAATCAAAAACACCAATGACTCCAAAACAATAACACCTGAAGAGACTGCAGAAATAAATCGCAAAAATGCTGAAGAGCGTGCTAAAAAAATAAAAGAATCTACCTTGGTAAATAGCGGCGATATGTCTAAAGATTTCTCCTTAGAAATGCTTGATGGATCAAAGGTTAAATTATCCGATTTTAAAGGTAAAGTAGTTTTAATCAACTTTTGGGCAACCTGGTGTGCTCCTTGCATGAAAGAACTTTATGAATTTCCAGAAAGAATTATCGAACCATTTGCTGACAAGGATTTTGTTTTGCTGGCAATCTCTCGAGGGGAAAAAGAAGATGTAGTTCGTAAAAAAATGGATAAGCTAAAAAGTAGAGGCGTTGAGTTTAATGCCGGATTAGATCCAAAGGAAGAAATTTACAAACTATATGCTACCAACTTAATTCCTCGCAACTTCTTGATCGATCAAAATGGGAAAGTGGTGTATACCTCGGTTGGTTACTCGGATGAAAAATTAAACGAATTGGTAAATAAGATTGAGGAATTATTGAAATAGAAATACAATCGTATGTCCATGTGACTATTGAAAGAAAATATAAATAGCTAAAAACAGGACCTTAAAGAGGTTCTGTTTTTGTTTTAACAGCATATTATACAACACACACATGTATGTGGAACTTACTCGAGACACTTATCTAACTACCTAAAACAAGTTAGTAGACCTACTTAAGGCACTTAACCAAGTTAACACCCCACTCAAAATAATAATATGATGCCTTAAAAGGAATGATTGTTTTGTACGAAGCACTACAAGATGAAAGATTCCATAAAATGCACCTAAAAATTATAGCGAATCCCAGTGTGTACACCAATTGAGTATGGTTTATAATCAAATCGTCCACTCTTGTTAATGGAATTCAGGTAATACTTAAAACTAGGTTCAAGACCAATTCTTACTTTAGGACTTAACTGATATTCGAATCCCAAACCAAATAAGGAGCTAAAATTGGTAGTTCTTAAATTCTCTATTTCACCAATTTTTTGTCTAAACCCTGAAGTTCGATAAACACCATTCTCAACAATCCAGTTGGCACCAATACCTCCACTAAAATAAACGCCCAATCTCTTTTGTGTTAAATTGTATCGTAGTAAAATTGGTACCTCTATGGTTTCGAAGCTTTGCATTAAATCATCCGATGAACTGTAAGTAGAAGCAACCATATATTCAGCATTGGTTTTATCTTCTATATTCCCTCCTGTATACCTAATGTTCCCGGCAGATGTATGCGATGGTAGAAATGTTCTCTCTTGTCTGTTAATATCATTTGTTTCACCTTCTCCTATAGGATCTGCAAATGCCATGCTCATACTTGAACCACCCATATCCTGACCAACACGATTATACATGAATCCGGTTTGTAAAGCCAACTTCTCACCCAAAGCATAGTTCACTTTTACTCCTCCTCCAAAACTTACAATTCCGCTATTTGCACTTGAAGCCGATTCTTCGTTAGAGTAAGCTGAAGAGATTTGCCCAATAATGGCCCAACGATTCTTTCTTAACTCATCCTTTTTAGATTGTTCCATTGCCAGAAGATTATTCATAACAATCAAATCTTCGGCACTTAATTGGATGGCTTTTGATTTTTCAGCCTGTTGATATTGCAATCTCTCAGGAACTTGATTGGCCCCGTTAAGCAATAGTTTAATTCCTTCTGGTATGCTATTCAATAAAGATTCTTTCTCAAACTTGATCTCTTTGCTGGTTATTACTGGTTGAACGATATTCTTTGCAAAATTTGATGCATTTTCAGCAATAAATACACCATTCCCCTTCTTCTCGCTAATTATTTTATTTTCAGTGGCATTGTTTTCCCTAATATCACCCAATGTTTCTGTCTGATTCAATCGATTAACTGATGAAGTATTATCGCTCAATTGTTCGATATGAACACTTCCGGGTTCAGAATTAAACAAGCTACGATTTGCAATTCCAAAAAATAACAGCACCGAAGCCGCTAATGCAGTAGAAACAAAAATGATTACTCCTCTCCTTTTTCTACGAGCAGCTGCCATCTTTCCATTAATTGCATTCCAGACTTCAGGATTTGGTTCAACACTCATTCCTTTCAACCCATCGGCAAACAGACTATCGATATGTTTGTTCTCGTCTAGCATATTTTCAGCTTGTTCTCTTTTTCACTTAAATAATCATTCACTTTTTGTTTTAAAATTGCTCTTCCCCGAGCCAGATTCGATTTTGAAGTTCCTACGGAAATATCCATTACCTCAGAAATCTCGTTATGGGTGTATCCATCTAAAACATATAAACTAAACACCATTTGGTACCTATCGGGCAAACCCTGAATCATCTGCAAAAGAACTTCCAATGGGATGTCTGAGTTTTGAATTGATTCATCGGGTTCTGAATCAGGATCAGGTTCCCAAACCTCATCAACCACTTGCATATTTTTCGATTTGCGGAACTTTTCCAAAGCCGTATTAACCATTATTCTACGTATCCAACCTTCGAATGATCCTTTGAACTGATAAGATTTAATACTTTGAAAAACCTTAATAAATCCATCCTGCAAATTATCCTCGGCCTCATTTAAATCATTGGAATACCTCAAGCACACCCCTAACATTTTGGGTGCAAACTCCCGATAAAGCAATTCTTGCGCTTTAGATTTACCTTTCGAGCAGTCTTTTACTATTTGTTCTAATTCTCGGTTTTCCAAAGTGGTTAACGTCTTTTACGATCCTGATTTATTAAATAGTTGTACAAAGTGCGATAAGGTTGCGCTAAAATTACAACTTTTTTATTTGACATTTAAAATACACTGGTTCTAAGACAAATAGAAAATTCATTATTAAAAATTTATAAAATTAAAGCAACCATTTCAAAGTTTCATCATCAAGCAATTGTAAAAACTTTTAAAGAGACATACCCGGGATTTTGTCTCTACAATTTATTTAAAACAGAAAAATCAGTATTACTGATAAAAACTAAAAACAAATGAAGAATTTAAAAAGCATAGGGGCATTGCTAATTTTAGCAGTAAGTATTGTGGCATGTGATAGTAGTGTTGACAACACACCAAATTTACAAGCAATTGGTGATGTATATGTAAGGGTGAAAAAAAGTGGTGATGATACAGTTTATGCACCGGTATTTTACACCTATTCAAATTTCTCGATGAGCAAAGTTGATGTAGAAGGCCCAACCGATAGCAATATTGAAAAGGACTTAAGCGATTATAATGATAAAATGGCTTTTAGAGCAATTCCTTCCGAAGATGATTTTACAACAGAGGACATAGAGAATGGAATTTATCAATTTGACATTACTGCCGAAGATCTTGAAACCTACACAGTAAGCGATAAATTACTAGAAGCTAGACTTGAGCCAGTTAAAATTACAGAATTTAACTACGATAAAACAACACACTCTATCGATATTGACTGGGATGATGTAGATGACAAAGATGTTTATGTAGTAAAAATTCACAATGAAATGGATGGAGAAATCATTTATGTTTCCGATAGAATGCTTTCATCAAATCATAAAGTAATTGAAGATGGTACTAACAACTGGTCTGATTTTGATACTGAAGAAGGTGCAACTTATGTTGTTGGGGTTTATGCATACAAATTTGAACTTCCTTCCGCAACATCTGGCTACGATATCAACTGTGAATCGGTTGAGTACCGTGAGATTGAATGGTAATTAAAATTTTTTACTAAATGATTAAGTTTTAAGCATTATTAATGCTTAAAACTTACTGCCTGGCAGATAGCTACAGAACAATTTTCAACGAAAAAACTCGCTCTTCGAAAGAAGAGCGAGTTTAATCGCTAATAATAGAACTAGATGTTCTGCTTTTATGGAAATTAATGCAAAGGTTTAATCAAACATTCATGATTAAAAACCAATACCTAAAATTAGGTTCGCAGTTTCTGCTTGTGGGTTAATAGCAACTTTAGCCCAAGCATTTAAAGAAAAACTCTCTGTAATTTTAATCTCTCTGGTAGCTGTAGCTCCGATATTTACAAAACCAAAGCTCTCGCCATAAACCTGGTCTTCGAAAGCATTTAAGCCTGCGAATAAGGAGATCTTTTCTCCACCAATGGTTACCGGATATCCAAATTCAACGTAAGTAGAATAGTTTTGGTCACCATTCTCATCTAAATCGCGACCATAAAGCATAGTACTTACCGAAAGACTTAAAGGAAATTTCTCAGTAAAATAGAAGTTAAAACTTGCATCAATTAAGTGATTCGTTGTAGCTCTATCTAAATCAAGATAGTTGTAATCATCAATCGAAGCTCTATCGCGGTTTGCAAATAAATCCCAAACTGCAATGTTAAAGTGATCGTTAAACTTATATCCTACATGAAAATCAAACTCTGAGTATGTATTATCGAATGCATATCCACCCCATGCACCAAAAGTAAAGTTGTTGTTGGTATAAGCAAGGTCCATTTCGAAATTGGCAGTGTTACTTACCATGATACCTCTCCAGTAATGGCGAGTAGTTACCGATGGACTAACTGTTACTTTTCCTTGTGCATTTACGTTCATGTTAGACGCAAATATTATTATAAGAGTAAATAATACTGATAGTTTTAAAACTGATTTTTTCATTAGATTAATATTTTATGGACTGTAGAGATCCAGAAGGTCTCAATTTCAAGATCTCCACAGGGTTAAAAAATGTAGTCGTGTTATTTAATTCTGAGTGTTATAAGATTGTATCAATTATCCTAATTTTTCACATTTACCTAGCTTTGAAATCAAATCTTCGCTGATAACTGTTAACTGACTTACAAGCTCATGAATAAGAATGCTGCTACTGCCGCTCCTACGATTGGTGCAATAACCGGAACCAAAGAATATCCCCAGTCGCTACCACCTTTGTTGTTCATAGGAAGAATGGCATGCATGATTCTTGGACCAAGATCTCTTGCAGGGTTAATTGCATATCCAGTAGTTCCACCTAAAGAAAGTCCAATAGCAACTACCAACAGAGCAACTGGCAAAGCACCTAAAGTACCCAATCCAACCTTAGCTCCCTCAACACCAGCAGCTTCGAAAGAAGGACCTGCCAAATAGAAGATTACAAACATCAATACAAATGTTCCGATAATTTCGCTGATAACATTGCTTCCAAAGTTACGGATAGCAGGACCAGTAGAAAAACATGCTAATTTCGCTCCACCATCTTCAGTAGAATTAAAGTGATCGCGATACATTAGCCAAACAAGGAATGCTCCGAATGCCGCACCTGCCATTTGTGCAACGATAAAAAGACCTACCTTTGACCAAGCAAACATACCTGCTACAGCCAAACCTACTGTTACAGCTGGGTTAATATGTGCTCCGGAAATCGGACCTGCAACAGCTACTGCAGTAAATACTGCTAATCCCCATCCCATTGTGATTACGATCCAACCACTGTTATTTCCTTTGGTATTATTCAATACAACGTTTGCAACTACTCCGTTACCTAAAAGGATTAGTAACATTGTTCCTATAAATTCTGCAATAAATTCACTCATGACTTTATGGTTTATTTAGTAATTGTTAATAAAAGAATGCCGGAATCCATTCTCCTTCCGTTCCTTCATCTCATTTCCGGCATTGGTTTAAAAATATTAAACCCGAGATCAATCCTACCAACCAATCTCAGGTTGTTAGATGTTGAAAATTAAGCTTCTGTATCCCAATCTTTCGAACGACCAAGGGCTTTATCCCAACCTTTAATCATCTTCTCAGATTTTTCTTTAGGCATTTCTGGCTCGAACTTGCGATCCATTGCCCACTGGCTTTTAATTTCATCAACACTATCCCAATATCCAACTGCTAAACCTGCCAAGTATGCAGCACCTAGTGCAGTAGTTTCAAGAGTTTTCGGGCGATAAACTGGTGCATCTAATACATCCGACTGGAATTGCATTAATAAGTTGTTAATTGCAGCACCACCATCAACACGTAATTCGTTAATTTCTATTCCAGCATCAGCTTCCATAGCTTTCAATACGTCTCTGGTTTGGAAAGCGATACCTTCTAAAGCAGCTCTTGCGATGTGAGCAGAAGTTGATCCTCTTGTTAAACCAACAATTGTACCTCTTGCATACTGATCCCAATGTGGAGCTCCTAAACCTGTTAATGCAGGCACAAGGAATACCCCCCCATTATCTTCTACCGAACCAGCCAATTCTTCTACTTCCGGAGACGACTTGATAATTCCTAATCCATCGCGTAACCATTGTACGATAGCTCCTCCCATGAAAATACTTCCTTCCAAACAGTAAGTAGTTTCACCATTAATTTGCCATCCAATGGTAGTTAATAAGTTGTTGTTTGATTTTACTGGCGTAGTTCCGGTATTACAAAGCATGAAACATCCTGTTCCATATGTGTTCTTCACCGAACCTGGCTTAATACACATCTGGCCGAAAGTAGCAGCTTGCTGGTCACCTGCAATACCCGCGATAGGTACCTCGTGAGCGAAAAGAGTAGTTACCGTATGTCCATATACTTCTGAAGAAGATTTAACCTCAGGAAGAATACTGGCAGGAATGTCAAGAAGTTCCAACATATCCTTATCCCACTCCAAAGTTTTGATGTTGTATAGTAAAGTTCTACTTGCGTTGGTAACATCTGTTACGTGTACTTTTCCTTGAGTCAATTTCCAGATTAACCAGCTATCGATAGTACCAAATGCCAATTTACCTGCTTCTGCTTTTTCGCGAGCTCCTTCAACATTATCGAGAATCCACTTTACTTTAGTTCCCGAGAAGTAAGAATCGATAATCAAACCAGTCTTATCCTGAATCATATCAGCATGACCTTGTACTTTTAATTCATCGCAGTATTTAGATGTACGACGATCTTGCCAAACGATTGCGTTGTAAATTGGTTCGTTGGTTTCGCGGTCCCAAACAACTGTTGTCTCTCTCTGGTTAGTGATACCAATCCCCGCGATGTTTTTACCGTTAGCTCCAGCCTGAGTAATCGCTTCAGCTGCTACACCTGCTTGTGTAGACCAAATCTCGTTCGCATCATGCTCTACCCATCCTGGCTGAGGGAATATTTGGGTAAATTCCTTCTGTGCCACGCTCACCATCTCGCCTTTTTTGTTGAAAACGATTGCTCTCGAACTTGTAGTTCCCTGGTCTAAAGCTAAAATAAACTTGTCTTCCATAATTCAATTAATTTGGGTTATTGTGTTATTAAAATTATAGTCTTTCCGAGTACTCAATTGCTATTATTTACAAATTGTAAACGATTGCAATTTTGCGATAAAAAATTTTTAATCCTTCGGATTAAACGCACAAATCCATATTTATACAGATTTGATTAGGGTTTTAGGTAGTATTTAACACATCACATTAAATAGAAAATGTAGGACTATGCGAGCAAGGCAATATCGTGCCAAAACTAACAAATTGATTAATAATATTGTAACAATTAATAAAATCAGTAGTTATAAATAACAGACTAAGAACTACCTTTAATAAAACTCTTGCTCAATTTGTCCTACATTTCTTTATTTCAATATGTACTGGGCTGCCAAATCATTAAATTTATTTATCTGATCATCCTCCCATTGTTTATCGTATTTAAGCTCTTTTGCCATTAATTCAGCAACTTTTGGAGCCATTCTAACACTTTCTTTTGCATCAAGAAGTAAAGCCCTGGTTCTACGCGATAAAAAATCTTCTACCGTCCTGGCCATTTCATTTCTGACTGCCCAAACAACCTGTGCGTTCAATACTTGAAGCTCTTCACTTAAATATTCGTTTAAGCCATTTTCTTGCTTTGCCAAATCCAAAATCTTCTCCTCATCCGAGCCATAGAAATACATCGGATTGCTTAAATCCGGATTTTCTTTATATCCGTGAATTCGTAAGTTTCTTGTTACTGATTTTTTTTGTTCCAAACCGGCAGTCTTAGCAACAGTATTCATTACATCTTCAGCCATTTGGCGATAGGTTGTCCATTTTCCACCTGTTAAAGTCACCATACCTGATTCAGATACAACAATCTTATGTCCTCTTGAAATCTCTTTGGTCTTCGCCCCATCTTGAGTTGGAGCTGCTAAAGGTCTTAATCCAGCAAATACACTTCTTACATCTGATCTTTTAGGTGGTTTTTCAAGGAACCTACCTGCAGTTTCCAATATAAAATCAACTTCCTCTTCCAACGCCTTCGGTTCTAGTTCTGCTTTATCTTTGTGTACATCAGTAGTACCAACCACTACTTTGTTGTGCCATGGTACTGCAAATAACACACGGCCATCACTTGTTTTAGGAATCATTACAGCATAGTCGCCAGGAACAAATTCCTTATCCAATACCAAGTGAACACCCTGACTCACCCTTACGATATCTTTCGCTTTAGGTTCGTCCATTTTGATAATTTCATCAACAAAAACGCCTGTGGCATTTAAAACAGCCTCTCCTTCAATGGTATAAGTTTCATTATTTTCAAGATCAGTAGCCTTTACTGCAGTGATTTTGCCATTATTTTTAACCACTCCTGTAACTTTCATATAATTGATAGCCACTCCTCCATTTTCTACAAATGTTTGACACATGTTTATTGCCAATCGGGAGTCATCAAACTGTCCATCATGATAAACTACTCCACCACTAAGTTTTTCACTTTTAAGAGTTGGTATGTATTTAAGTGTTCTTTTCTTTGAAAATGGTAAAGATCTTCCATAACCTAACTTTCCTGCCATTAAATCATAGAGAGTTAATCCTAAAGTATAATATGGAGTTCCCCACCAAGTATAATTTGGAATAATAAAGGATTGATCTTTTACCAAGTGAGGAGCATTCTTTTTTAATAAGCCTCTCTCACGTAAAGCTTCAAGAACCAATGAGATATTTCCTTGAGCAAGATATCTTACGCCACCATGAACCAATTTTGTACTTCTGCTTGAAGTACCTTTAGCGAAATCATCCTGTTCAAGAAGAAGGGTTTTGTAACCACGTGTCGAAGACTCAATGGCTGCGCCCAACCCCGATGCACCACCACCAACAATAATCACATCCCATTTCTGTTTTGCACTCTTAACTTCTCTAAGCATCTTTCCTCTATCCATGACTGCACAACCTATTGATTCTTCTACAATTCTTTTTCCCAATACTCCCAAATACTTCCTTTCGCTTCTTCTTCATCCTGAGTAGCCAATTCTTTTTGTCCAGACAAAATGTCTAAGAAAAAAGAATAAAGGCGATTTCCCATTTGCATATCAAATCTTACATCTTCCATAGTAGTATTAAAATATAAATCTGAATACACAGTACATTGCTTTACTATGTACCTTTATCAAAAAAAACGGAAGCATTCTTCCTATCAATTACCAAGTTTAATAAAGTTGTTTCAAACTTGATACTTACAAAGCTAAATAAAATACTTAGTATTGCAAGGTGCTTTGCAAAGAAATAGTCTATTTTAATTTAGTCTAAAATACAAAAACCTCACACAAAGACTATTTTTACTGATAAAGGAGAGTATCAGTATTTTTGAAAGATCAAAAAAAAAAAAAAGAGACCTATTTCACTTAGAAATGGTCTCTTTTAATTAAAAAAATCTATTTAAACAGGTCTGATATTTCCCTTAGATTTTATACAGAAAAACTTGCTTAGTTATAGCAAGCAAGTTTTTCCTATATAATATGTAATCTCTTAAAAATTAACTTGAATTCTTCCTTTAAGAACTCCAATGTTTTTATCTAATGGGTGTTTCTGATTATCAACATCCATATAGTCATAATTCAAGCGGAACATTACATTAGAACTTACGTAGTAATTTACAGCCAAGCTATAAGTATCAGCTTTTCCACCTTGAATACTCATGTTACCAGCTCCACCCAAAGCAGCATTTAAATCTGCAGGACCATAAGCTCCGTTAAAATAAGTACCATCAATATCGTTCAAATCTGTATGATCGTAACGAACAAGGAATTCAAAAGCTCCAGCTTTAGGTCTTTTAATGTATGCAGTTGATGAGTTATACTTGTAGTTATCTCCTAATAAGAATCCAGCTTGTACATAGTATGCCTTAGTTTCGATATCACGAAGCTCACCATACCAATCAGGATAATCCTGAGGTTTTACAGGCCATGCATAAGTAACGTAATACAATGGACCGTCTTTCATTAATCTTGATACATAATCATCATCACGAGTTACTTTTGCTTGAGTATATTCAGCTTGTAACATGAAAGGGCCTTTTAATGCCAAAGTTTGGAAGTTAAATCTCATATCAGACTGTGCTCCATTCATTGTAGCATTTAAAAATTTGTGCTCAGGACCAGCTGCAAATTCAACTACACGATTGTAATCATCATCGTTAAAACTTTCGTTAAAACCATTAGCTTCAGGCTTTCTATAGGTAAATGATCCTCCTACCTGGAATACGAAATCATCGTTTTGAATTGGAGTATAAGCAACTTTAGAAGTCGTAGAAAAACCTTGATCACCTTTACTGTTATTATCAACAGAACCAGCAAAAATACCAGTTGAACCATAGAATTTCTGAGTATAGTAAGTATATCCCAAACCTACTCCACGACCAATACCCATAGCTTGAGTTGTATTGGAAGCACCAATAAATCTAAGGTTTTTGCTTGATTCAGCAGCCTCAATTCCGAATGGCTCAAAGAAGTTACCCACGGTAAAAGTACTGTTCTTTTTGTGGTGATATCTTAAAAATGCATCCTTAATTTTCACTTCATCATTACCAAAACCAACATTCACTTTAGCGCTCCACTTTCCCCATCTTACGCTTGTTCCGAAGCGAATATCACTTACTGAAACATCAGAACTTAAATCAGTAACATCATCGAAATAATGTACACCATCCATGTAAATTCTACCATTAATACTTACCTGGTATTCTTTATCAGCAGAAGTCAATTTAATTCCTCCATTCGAATTATCTACTGAAATTTTATTTTCCTGAGCATTTGCTCCTGAAGCTAACACTCCCGTTAATAAGGCAGCTATATATAATTTTTTAAACATATTACTTTTGCTTAATAATTTGTAAATAGAAATTGATTAGTATCCTAAAGCGTCTAATACTTCTTGAGCAGTACCAACTACTTCACGCTTCTGGTAATTCATAGAAAGGTCTGTTAAGTTCGTAAATCCACCATCGATAAACATGTTTGAGTTTACATCGTAATTAAAGTTTCCTTGTACAGTTCTATTTGGGTCTTCGAAACGTGATACTCCACCGTAGAAGTAATCTCCATTATACTTTCTTAACTGATCTTCAGTATCGAATGAGTATGCATGAACAAGCATTCCAGCTCTGTGATACATTTCACACATCCATGGTTCTGTAAGGTCTGGATATTTATTAGGCTTACCTTCGATTGAAGGACCTGCAATATGACAATTGTACTCTACTGAGAAATTAATGAATTCAGCTAAAGACTCAATTGTATTAGATGGTCTTACATATGAAGCACTTTCATCTTCCCATAATAACATACATTTTGGTACACCTGGTAATTCTTTTTCAAGATTAACGATTGATTGTCTTGAGAAAGACTGTAAAATGAATCGTCCATTTGTGTTCGCTACATCAACTTTTCCTGGGGTTGTAGGAATTGTTTTTGGAGAAGCAGTAACATTCCAACCTTCAGCAGTTAAGAATGTTGCCAAGTCAGCTTCCATTCCTGAGAATAGGTAAGGCTCTTTGGTTTCTGCATAAACACCTGGGCGGTTACCATTGTCTTGTGGATCCACTTCAAATTCATAATATCCTACCCATTCACCAGCGTCATTAAGTCTGGTCATATCTTTTACAGGCTCACCATTTACATCTCTTTTGATTCTGTATCCTTCTGCAATTTTCATTACTTCTTCAAGAGTAGAAATTTTCTCTCCTACAAATGCCTCTCTTGCATTTTCTGGTACATCAACATTAAACCAAGCACCTGCATCAAGTTTTCTCAATTCAGCCAATGTAAAGTAACTTACTGGATAATCTTCTTTACCTGGGAAAACACTCTCAATATTTGATGTTCTTCTTAAGTTATTATCATGAAGAGCTAACAAAACACCATCTTTTGTTCTTTGTAAATCAATTTCAAGATAATCTGCACCCATATTTCTTGCCCAACGGAAAGCTGCTTCTGTTTCTTCCGGAGCCCAGAAAGTTGACCCTCTGTGTGCAATCACGATATCTTTCTTAACGTAATCTCTAACTATCTTAGCTTCTGCACTTAATTCTTTAAGTGGATAAGTTTTGTAGTAGTTAAATTCATTGTAATCTGGTGTATCATCTTCACACCCTGCTAAGCCTATAGAACATAAGGCCATCGCACCTAATAATAGGTTCTTAAGATTAAATTTTTCCATATTATTTAAATTTTGAAGGTTAATTTCTATTTATGATTAAATCTTTACTTCCGAATTTTAATGATGAATTCCATTGTGTCCTCTTATTTCTTGTATCCACGAAACAGCAATAAAAAGAATCGATAACACACAAGCTCCAAGAAGAACCATAAATCCACCTGTCCAACTCCATTTGTCAACAACCGCGCCCATTGCAATATTTGCAAAAAGAGCACCTCCCATATATCCAAACAAGCCAGTTAAACCAGCAGCTGTACCAGCAGCTTTTTTAGGTACCAAATCAAGAGCATGAACACCAATAAGCATTACCGGACCATAGATTAAGAAACCAATACATACTAATGCGATTGAATTTGCTACAATAGAGTCACTAGTCCAGTACATGAATACTGAGACAGTTACAAGCACCATATAAATAATACTTACAGGAGCACGTTTCCCCTTAAATACACTATCACTTAAATATCCACACAAAAGAGTTCCAGGTATTCCTGCCCATTCGTAAGCAAAATATGCCCAACCAGTTTCTTCAATAGAGAAGCCTTTAGCCTCTTCAAGGTATAATGGAGCCCAATCTAAAACACCGTAACGTACCAGATAAACAAAAGCATTTGCGATTGCAATCATCCACAAAAGTCTGTTCTTAAGAATGTATTCAAGAAAAATTTGCTTTGCAGACATTTCTTCTTCAAACTTTTCTGAATATGAATCAGGATAATCATCTTTATATTTTTCGATGTTTGGTAAACCACATGATTGAGGTGTATCTCTTATTAATAGCCAGGCTATAAATGCAACAAGCAATGCTACCAAGCCAGGGAAATACAATTTGGCCTGCCAGTCAACAAAAATTGCTACACCTAAAATTGCCAAAGGACCAATAATACCTCCACCAACATTATGAGCTACATTCCAAACAGACATTTTTGTTCCACGCTCTCGAATAGAGAACCAATGCACCATTACACGGCCACAAGGAGGCCATCCCATTCCCTGAAACCATCCGTTCAATAATAAAAGAACAAACATGATGGCTATTGACGATGTTGCAACTGGCAGTATCCCCATAGCAATCATTGTAATTGCTGACAATACCAACCCAAGAGTTAAGAAACGACGAGCATTACTTCTATCCGAAACATTACCCATTATGAACTTACTCAATCCATATGCAATAGATACTCCTGATAATGCAAATCCTAACTCAGTTTTAGAATATCCCAAATTCACCAAATCAGGCATTGCTAATGAGAATACCTTTCTAACAAGGTAATAACCTGCATACCCCAAGAATATCCCTAAAAACACTTGCAGACGCAATCGTTTGTAAACTGGGTCAATTTTGTTCTCAGGCAGCATCTCTTTATGAGCAGCTGGCTTTAAAAATCCAATCATTTTAAAATAAATTTATGGTTATTGTAATTTTGAATATTATTATTTCCTACACGTGTATTATTTTATAACTCACACTCCCAGAAATCCCAAATACTTTTATAAACAGCATTTTCATGTTTTATTGATATACTTTTATTCGAGTCAATTATCTCTGAAAAAAATGTATATAAACAATCCTCTAGTTGTTCATCAAATTTGACATCTTTCATAGTAGCATTGAAAAATAAATCCTAATACAAAGCACATTGCTTAACTATGTATATAGTGTAAAAAAAATGTTCACTCCAAATCTCTAAATTAACTTTTATTACCCGTATGTTAATTTAACACTAGGTGAATGCGACAAAACTAAATAAAATACTTAGCAATGCAATGTGCATAGTTAAAAAAGATACTATTTATAACTATTCCAAAATACCTTGCCATCATAACAACCTATACTACAAATCAATACATATATCTAAAAAAAATAAAAAGGGTCATTTCAAATATGAAATAACCCTTTTTATTTTTAATTATACTTTTTTATTCATCCGCATCTATCCAATTTTGAGATCTGCTAACAGCCTTCTCCCAATATTTTTTATGATGCTTCACTATGTCTTCATCCATTTTCACTTCATATTCTTTGTCCAGTTTCCAATGATCTTGGATCTCTTCTACACTATTCCAAAACCCTACACCTAAACCAGCCAAATAAGCTGCTCCAACAGCGGTAATTTCTTTAATTTCCGGTCGTACAATTGGTATACCTAAAAAATCGGCTTGATATTGAAGCAAGGTATCGTTTGCCATTAATCCTCCACCCCTTAATTGCTCTACTTTTATACCAGAGTCAGCCTCCATGGTTTTCAAAACATCAGATGATCGATGAGCGATACATTCTAACGATGCACGCGCAATATGTCCAATGCTAGTGCCCATATTTAATCCCCAGAAAGTACCTCTTGCATATTGATCCCAGTAAGGTGCGCCTAATCCAGTAAAAGAAGGAACAATGTAAACTCCTCCATTATCTTTTTCCGTTAGTGCAAGTAATTCAATTTCCTCAATGGAGTGTATTAGGTTTAAACTATCGCGTAACCATTGCACTACAGCTCCTCCAATAAAAACACTCCCTTCCAATGCATAGGTAGGTTTATCACCAATTCCCCAGGCTATTGTCGTAATCAAATCGTTTTTTGACTCTACAGGCTCATCACCTGTATTCATCAACATAAAACATCCTGTATTATAGGTGTTTTTCACCATCCCTTTCTCGAAACACGCTTGTCCAAAAAGTGCTGCCTGCTGATCACCACAAATCCCGGAAATTGGAATCTCCTCACCAAACATTGACCTGCGTGTATGTCCATAAATCTCACTAGATGAGCAAACTTTTGGAAGAATTGATTCCGGAATATCAAGTAGTTCCAACAATTCTTTATCCCAACACAAGTCATAGATATTATAAAGCATTGTACGACTGGCATTCGAAACATCTGTAATATGAAGCTCTCCTTTGGTCAACTTCCAAATCAACCAGCTATCAACAGTTCCAAATGCAAGCTTACCCTGCTCTGCTTTTTCTCTGGCTCCTTCAATATTATTTAGTAACCACTGTATTTTAGTTGCAGAAAAGAAGGCATCTAAAATCAGTCCTGTCTTCTCTTTGATCTTTTGTGAATATCCTTGCTCCTTTAATTTATCACAAAGGTGTGATGTTCTTCTATCCTGCCAAACTATTGCATTGTTAATTGGTTCTCCTGTTTCTCTATCCCAAATAATTGTTGTTTCTCTTTGGTTGGTGATCCCAATACCTGCAATATCTTTTCCTGTCAGTCCGGTTTTTGTCAATACCTCCTCAGCCACTGATGCCTGTGAATACCAAATTTCCTTGGCATCTTGCTCAATCCAACCTGGCTTAGGATAATATTGCTCATATTCTTTCTGAACTTGAGCAATTATTTCGCCTTTCTTATTAAATAAAATAGCTTTTGAAATTGACGTCCCTTGATCTAAGGATAAAATATAATCTCTCATTCCTCTGGTAATTAATTGCATTTAACAGTTTTACGCATTCTCCTTTATCCTTGTGATAGATAGATTTAAGGAATCCACATACTCTCGCATAATTTCCAAGTGCGAAGCACCTTCTTTAGTAAGTTTGTAGTATTTTCTTGGAATACCTGTATCCATTTCCGCCCACTCTGAAGTAACCAACTTCTCTTTCTTAAGTCGATTCAATAGCGGATAAATTGTACCTTCCGCAATTTCCAGGGAAGTAAATTGATTCATTTCACTAATTAATTCGTAACCATAACATGGTTTCGATCTTAGCAACAGGAGGATAATGTATTCCAACAGTCCCTTTTTAAATTGAGACTTCCATTTTGTTATAAAGTATTCGTTGATTTCGTGATTCATGGTGTAACAAACATATAAAAAAATACATAGTTTTACAAGATATCTTGCAAGAGTATAGTCTTAAGGTGTACAAGGATTTTCCAAAATATATGCTAACTACTTAATAGATACCTCTACTCTGAATTTTGGCTTTTTTTGTTGATCAGAAAGATTTCTTAAATCTGCAGTTTTTACAATAAAATTATCCTGAGGAACTTGCAAACTATCCAATAAGTAACTCGTTATTTCTTTATTCCTCTCTTTAATCAGTGAATCAAGCATTTGATTAGCTTTCACATTACCTATTTTTTCAAAACAAAGTTCTACCAAACTTTTTGACACTTCTGTACTATCCTTCACAAGATAATTTCTAAACTCTGAAGATTGATTTGCCCAATTTTCTAATTTCTTACTTTTCAAATTTGGCATTTCTTCAGACCTTGATTTAAAGTAATCATTAACACAATCTTCAAGAATCAAATAATTCCGTTCTTGTTTGGTATCTGTTTCTTGTGTAAAAGAGAAGACCAATTCATTCTTCTTCTGTAAGATCTCTGAAATATCTTTTAAAGTTGATTTTTCTTTATCATCAAGTGAAACACTCGTATAATTTAATTGAATTGTTTCAATATCTTCAGGGTTTGTACCAGTGATACTTCCAAGAATACCAAATGGTTTAGCTGCAGTCTTTACCAGGAAATTCATTAAAGTTTTCCAAATAATCCTACCCAGCTTAAAATCTGGTTCATTTGGGTTACCTGATACTGGTAAATCGAATTGAATGATATCATTTTGATCTTTTAGTAGATACAGTGCTAATCTAACCGGTGCCTTTATTGTGTTTGGATCCTTTGTCTTCTTACCAAAATCAAACTCAGAAATTTTAATATTATTTTGATTATCCATATGATCTGGCTTCATATCAATACTACAATGGTAATTAAAGGTTCCTTGGGTTATAGGTCTTGCGATGTAGAATTCTGTATATGGAGAAAAACTCATCAATTCCAATCCGGTAAGTCTTGCTCTTAAATTAAAATCGTGAACTTCCTGCAAATTGAAATTCAAACTTCCTTTCAACTTTCCTCCTCCATTTAAGTTCATCAAATAACTTAAAGGCACATTATCTGAAGTTTCCGTTAGTCTACCAAGATTCAGAGCAATGTCTTTAATATCGTAAACAAAGTCACGATTTAAAGTTTTATCGGAAAATTGCAACAAACCACCTTTAACAATTACGCTATCAATAGCATAAAATAAGGCCTGATCCTGCTTTAAAGAATCTTGCTCAACTTTGGCTAATTCAGCTGTATCAACAATCATTACAGGTTCGAATATCCTTTCAAAATTGGTATTCTCTTTAAAAAGAGTAGCATAAATTTCAGGCTCTTCCATTACAATCTTTCCAATTTCGTAATGTGATGTACCAATGTTTAATGAATCGAGATTTACATTTGTTGATTTTGCAGCAAGAAATCTTTTGCCTTCCAAATCATTTAATGAAAAATCCTGCAAGCTGGTACTTCCTTTAACAAATACATCCATAAAATCGATCATGCTTCCATTAATTTTTAGAGACGTATTCATTTTCCCCTCCATACTTGAGATCTTTATATAATCCTTGACATAAGCCATAAAAGGTTTAATATTGATATCTGTAACCTTTAAGTCAATCATATACCTTTCGGTAGCATGATCTACATTTGCATTTATACCAACATTACCTTCTCCTCCTATGGAAAAATCTACTCCCATTTCCGACTTCTGATTGTCCCAAGCAATCAATGGTAGGTCCAGATTTATATTTTTTAAATCAAGTAAATTGTCCTTCTGCTTATCAAAGTATGCGATGTAGCCATTTTTTATTTCAATATCATATATAGAAAACTTAGTGGTTTTGCTCTCTTGATTAGCCTGAACTGTGTCAGGTATTTCTTCTTCGCTAACCAACAAATCATCAAAATTGAATCCAACACTATCTTGAATAATTGACACATTTAATCCATCCAAGTAAATTTGCGAAACCGAATATTCACCAGAAATCAACTTCCAGGGCGAAATATTAACATACAATTCGTTGAATGATACAAATTGATCGGCATCATTACTTTCATACAAACATAATCCATTCACCCGAACCGATACTTCCGCATAATTAAAGTGTAATTCTGCAATTTCTAGCTTTCTTCCGATAAGTTCTTCAGAATGATTAACAAGGTAGTTTTTCACTATTGTTGATAGGAAAAAGAATAACAATATAATTACCGTAAGTATCGACAATAATATGATCTTCTTTTTGGATAATCGTTTCATACTTCTTATTTAATTTGATATATCAAAACTAACAATTAGTTTATGATTTATTAAGCCTCCTTCAAATTTTCGATAAAAAAAGGAGGCTTTTGCCTCCTCCTCATTTTTTAAACCTGATTATTAATGATTATAAACGTGAATATCTCTTTGCGGGAAAGGAATTCCAATATCGTTCTTATCAAACTCCTTCTTCACTGTTTCTTGCATGTAAAAGAATACTTCCCAGTAATCAGCCGCATTCACCCATGCTCTTACTGTGAAATTCACCGAACTATCAGCTAACTCTGAAACTGCAATAAAATGCACAGGATCTTTTAACACCTTGGGATGATTGGCTAATAATCCTTCAAGAATTCCTTTTGCTTTGTCAATATCATCAGAATAACCGATTCCAAATGTCATATCGACTCTTCGAGTAGATTGAGTTGAATAATTAATCATTGATCCGGTAGACAAACCTCCATTAGGAATAATAATGGTTTTATTATCAAGTGAAAGTAAAATGGTGTTGAATAGCTGAATTTCCTTAACTACACCAAGGTAGCCTTGCGCTTCTAACAAATCTCCAACCTTAAATGGCTTAAATATAAGGATCATAACTCCTCCTGCAAAGTTTTGCAATGTTCCTGATAAAGCCATTCCCACTGCCAAACCTGCAGCACCTAAAATTGCAATAAAGGAAGTCATCTGTACACCAATCATTCCTACAACAGCAATGAAAAGCATAATCTTTAGCAAAATGGAAAGCATACTAACAATGAATGGTTTTAAAGTAGGATCCAATTCATTCTTATCCATCAATTTCGCAATTCCCTTGGTTATCATTTTAACAATCCATAAACCGATTATCAACGTAAGAATAGCCAACAATAATTTTGGCGCATATTCCAAAGCCATTGTCCACAATTGATCCGATTTCTCAAACATTTTATTCAAATCCATAATTAATAGTTTTTTTGTATAAATAATCTCTTAATAGTAGCCAAACTATAACGGCTAAGCATAAAAAAAATTCCAAATGGAATTTCATAGATTAAATTTAAATAAAAATTAGCGTAAATTAAAACCTATATATCTTTAATTAATTGTGAATTGTTAGAAACAATAAATGTAAATTCTATTTAGCTTTTCTTAAACAATATAATACAACAAAGAAATTAATCACATAATACATTCATAATTAAAGAAATAATCTCCTGTTGAACAGGAATGATTTTTTGCATTTGAAGATTAAAAACATGTGCAAAAAAAAAGAGGCTTATGCCTCTTTTCTCCTTCTGTCAGAATATCTTTTTCCATCGCCTTTTCCTCTGCGATCTTTTGAGGAATCTTTTCTGTATCCTCTATCGCCACGGTCTCTGCGATCTCTTCGGTCTCCTCTGTCACGATCTCCTCGTGAACGCCCTTTACGAGGACTTCCACTCTCGCTTGGTCGATCACCTGATACTTCGATTCTGATTTTTCTACCACCAATTACAGCGCCAGCAAATCCTTTAATTATATCATCGGTAAATCCTTTTTCAACATCAAAGAATGAGAAAACACCTTTCAAATCAACTCTACCAACGTTTTTACCACGAACACCACATTGTTTGTGAATCAAATTCAACAAACGAGGTACATCAATCCCATCTTTCTTACCAATATTGATAAACATACGGTCCTCGCCATTGTTGCCTTCTTTTTTATTTCTACGCTGAGTAGTTGATTTTAGATTCAAATCATCTGCATTCTTGTAATATTCCCAAAAACGGCTGAATTCCAATGAAACAAAACGCTTAATTAAATCTTCACGACTCAAAGCTTCCAGTTCCTCGTTAATTCCATCGATAAATGGTGCAATTTCTTCCTCTTCAACCTCAACTTGGTTTACGCGTTGCATAAAATTCATCAATTGTCTTTCGCAAACCTCTTTTCCTATAGGAATTTTCACCTGTTCGAAATCAGTTTTTAATCTTCTTGAAAGATCTTTTACCTTGCGCTCCTCTCTTGGAGTTACCAAAGCAATGGAGATACCTTTCTTTCCTGCACGAGCCGTACGACCGCTTCGGTGAGTATAGAATTCCAACTCATCAGGCAAGTTGTAATGAATTACGTGAGAAAGATCATCCACATCTATACCACGAGCAGCAACATCGGTAGCAACCAATAATTGCAATGAACGATTTTTAAAATTACGCATTACTCTGTCGCGCTGTACCTGGGTTAAATCTCCATGTAAAGCATCGGCATTGTAACCATCTTTCATTAATAATTCGGCAACTTCCTGAGTTTCCTTTCGGGTTCTACAGAAAATAATACCGTAAATGTCTGGGAAGAAATCTACAACACGTTTCAAAACATTGTAACGGTCGCGATTATTCAACATGTAATATTGATGAGAAATATTCTTGTTGGTTGTATTTGCTTTTCCTACAGTTACCTCAGTAGGATCTGTCATATAGTTTTTAGAGATTCGTCGAACTTCTGGTGGCATAGTTGCTGAGAACAACCAAGTCACTTTTTCTTCGGAAGTAGCAGACAAGATGGCATCAATGTCTTCTTTAAATCCCATGTTCAACATTTCATCTGCCTCATCAAGAATTAAATATTCAACAGCAGATAAATTAACAGCCTTCCTTCTAATTAAATCAAGAAGACGCCCTGGGGTAGCCACAATTACGTGTGCTCCTCTTTTCAGTTTTCGAATTTGCTCTTCGATACTTGCACCCCCGTACACATTCACAACGTTCAGGTTTAAGATATTCTTTGAGAATGTCTTAAGATCGTCTGCAATTTGGATTCCCAATTCTCTTGTTGGAGATAGAATCAAAGCTTGCGGTATTTTTACCTGTGGCTCGATAAGCTCAAGCAAAGGTAAACCGAAAGCCGCCGTTTTTCCTGTTCCGGTCTGAGCCAATCCCACAAAATCAGATCTTCCGTCGAGAAGAACTGGGATAGCTTGTTCTTGGATAGGAGTTGGGGTTTCGAAGCCTAATTCAGAAATAGCTTCTAGTATAGCCTTTGATAGACCAAGATTTTCAAATGAATTCATTCTATAATTTTTATGAGCCGCAAAGGTAGCAATTAAAATAGGAAGTAAAGCGTATTTTGAATAGAATGATACAAATTAAATTTCAATAGTTAATTTTCTGATTTTTAAAGAGAAAGAATCAGATCATTTATCTGTCAACTACTCTATTTTTTCTTTAATTAATATGATGTATTATAACGGTAGTAATTCTTGCTACAATGCAACATTTCATCACTTCATATTAATGTTCAAAAATAGAGTCTAATATAGTGTTGGGAAATAATTTACACAAAAAAGCCGCCTCGCAATACGAAACGGCTTGTATCTATTTTTGTTGATTTCTTTATTTTACCAGCATAAAAACCACTTCTGATTTTATTACTGATGGCAATTCAATTTTACGAAGTTCCAAACTTCTCATCCAGCCTGCAATTTCTTTTTCTTTCAAACTGTATAGTACTTCGCGAAATTCATCAATCTGATCGTCGTTGTAATCATTTTCTTCGAAGTTTTTATAAACATCCAATTCCTCATCTTCATAATAGATGATCTCCTCAGACATTTTATTCAAAATATCGGTTTCACAAATTTCATGTGCACCACAACATTCTTCCATTGGTTCCGCAACCTCTGGCTCTTCTTCTATCTCCCCTTTACGCGCTCTCAGCTTTTGTCCAATCCAAGTAGAAAGGAATGCAATTGCGGCAATCACTACAAGTGATATCAATAAAACTTTCATGAGTGCAAAACTAAAAATTAAGATCTATTAAATCAAGATATCTAGATATACTTTTTAGCACAAGGTTCTCCTATCTCAATCCATAAAAAAACAAAACCATGAATTACAAGATCAAATCCAGTAATTCATGGTTTGTTTTTAAGGATTTCCAAACTATTTTTTTCCGGTAGCCTTTTCGTATTGTTTTTTGAAAAGATTTCTTTGATTGGTCATGAACTCAAGTTTTTCTTCCAATTCCTTCTTCTCTCCTTCCAATCTATTTATCTCTTTACGAAGCCATCCTAGCTTACCATCTTTTTCTTTGATCTGATTATCTTTTACTGCAATAGCTTCAATTGATTTTTGTTTCTCCGTTTCTAACTTTTTCTTGTCCCACTCAGCCTCAACACTTGCTGTTTTCAATTCTTGAGCCAGCTTTGTAGAATCTGTCTTTAAAGTTTGGATTTGTCTTTTCAAATCAGCTATTGCTCCTTCATTATTGCTATTCTGATTAATCAGGTCGTTATATTTGGTAAGCGTTTCATGCAATCGTGATTTTAAAGCTGTTGTATCCGATGCCAATCCCATCAGTTCGGTACTTAACTCATCAATTTCTGTATTCTTTTTGGCATTGCTTTCAGCCATACTATTTTTCATCTCGTTATATTCTGCCAAAGTCTTATCCAGCTTAGAGTTTAACTGAGTGATTTGCTTTTTCTTTTTTGAGTTCTCCTTATCTAAGGCAGATACTTTTGCATCGCTTCTTCGCTTTGCATATTCAAGTTCTTCGTATTTTTTCTTTGAAACAACACATGATGTTAGCATTAAGGATGCCAAAGACAGAACAAGCAATTTAATTTTCATCTGTTATAATTTTAGTTTTTAGGTCAGATGGAACTCTCGATGAATTTTAGTCACACTTTTGAATAGTGTAGTATGCTAAAAATCATGTTCGTTTCATAGGACTTATATTTTAATTTCGTAATTGATAATTTTATATCTATAACTGAATTACAAGCGAAGATATTTTTTATTCAACAAAAAATAAATATTTCTGACTAAAATTAACATTTTTTAAATGGATTCTCGTAAGAATCGCTTTTCTAGCACTTATATTAACATATCTTTGTATATCATGATTGCCAAATGCAAATTGGCAAAGAATTTGAATAACAGAAAAAGAAACAATCCTACATATCATGCAAAAATTTAGATTATTGCTTGTAATGCTATGTGCATTCTCACTTACAGTTTTTTCTCAAGAAAACGAAAGCAAAGAAGATAATTCAGATATCATCAGAATTGTTGGTAAACTAACCAACAAACAAAATAACGAGCCAATACCATTTGCCAATGTTGGTGTTATTGGATCTTATATTGGTGCTGCATCTAATTTGGATGGAATTTTTGAATTTAAAATTCCTGGGAAATATAATGAAAGAATGATTCAAGCTTCTGCTGTTGGTTTTTCAACTTTTACAGCAAAGGTTTCTGAATGTACTCAAGTAGATACCCTTGAGATAATATTGACACCAAAAAACTACAATATTGGTGAAGTTGAAGTAATGGCCGAATCGCTAGTTCTACAAAAAAGAATTAAAACAGCACTTGAAAAAATCCCTGAAAACTACCTTCAAACTCCTTTCAACTACGATGTTTATTACCGATCGGAAAAGTTTGAAAATGACAAATTAAACAGACTTCGAGAAGCTGCTGTTAGAATTTATGACGACAAAGGCTATCAACGCGCAGATGCCTACCAGGTTTTCAAAGAGCGTGGATATAAGTTTCTGCAGGTGCGCAAAAACTTTGAACCAGCTTCTTTGGCTGATGGGTCGACCTTTTTAGACGAATTGCTTGAAATGGATATCGTAAGAAGTCGCGGTAATGTTTTAAATGGAAATCACATCAGCTTCTATGATTTAAAATTAGATCAGATTACAGAATATGAAAATGATTCAATTTGGGTAATTAGTTATAAAAGCAAACGTCCGATGCTAAGCAATACAGGCGATTACTATGCGAAAAGCTATTCTGGTAAATTGTACATCAAAACCAAAGATTACGCAGTAATTAAAAATGAAACTCATGTTGTTGCTACAAATTACTCACCTCAAGGGAGAAGTTTTTACGTGAATGAGAACAGACAAAAATGGCAACCTTTAAAAATCGAATATGATTTTAGCGTGACTTACAAACAACACTCTGGCAGATATTACTTAAGCTATGTAAATTATAAACGTCATCACGAATTAAAAGAAAAAGAAACTGGCATTCCCAAATCACTTGATATCAATACGGAAATGCTAATCACAAAAATTAACACTGAAAATCCGGAGATCATTGAAAAAAGAGCATATTATGAGAATATGCCTTACGACAAAAAATTCTGGGATTCCTACAATATTATTTTCGATGGAGAATAGAAAAAGAGGCAAAAGCCTCTTTTTTTTTGGCTTAACATGAAACATATGACAAAGACGTAGCAGTGCTATATCTCTACAAAATCATAAATTTACTATTATTTATACTCTTACAATGACATAAACCAATTGATCCATAAATTGCCCATTCTTATAGATTGCTAATTTTTGTATTGATTCCAATTCAAAACCAGCCTTTTCCAAAACTATCGTCGAGGCTTTATTCCCAGAGAAGACATATGCATACAATCGAACAATTGGAAAGTTCTGAAATGCCAATTCAACCATATCTTTCACCACATTGGTCATTATACCCTTGTTCCAGTATTCCTCGCCTAGCCAATAACCCAATTCAGCAGATTTTCTATAAACATCCTTTTGTCTTTCTACACCAATTGCACCAATTACTTCCTCGTTAAGAGTTATTGCCAGGTTATAAGAATCAATGGTTCTGTTCGCAAAACGCACCCAATTAACGGCATCCGAGTAAGTATATGGTTTTGGAAAGCTATCTTTTAAAAATTTAGCTACAGCATCATTATCAGCATATTTCACCAAGCTATCTTCGTCACCTTTTTGCCATTTTCTTAGCACCACATTTTGTACTTCTACTTTAACTGATTTCATAACGCGTGTATTAAAATTGAGCCTCAATCGATTACTTATACCATCAAATGAGCTTTATAAATCTAAAAATTTCCAATTGGTTAAATGGATACTACAATTGGTATTACAAACAAGTTCTTGAAAATATCGATTCGACGCAATATTTTAACTCGCAATATGCATTAGAAAATCATTTCTAATTGAAAACACTTCCAACCAAGACACATTAAATCACTCTTCTTCAATCAATAAAGATTCTTCCACCAACGAATGAGCTCCTCAAAAAATTAATTGATCACTTCCGCCAACGGAGGAGCTTCTCAAAAAATTAATTGATCGCTTCCGCCAACGGAGGAGCTTCTCAAAAAATTAATTGATCGCTTCCGCCAACGGGTGAGCTCTTCCATAAATAAAACTTAACACACACAATTCCAATTCGCACAAAAAACCGCCTTAAAACTAAGGCGGTTTGCAAATTATTTAGAATTGAAAATTACTCTTCAGTATTTTCAACTTCTTCCTCTTTATCAAGATCTTCAAGAAGATTGTACTCTTGTAGCAAATTATACCACTGGAATATTTTCTTCATATCCGACACATACACTCTATCTTCGTCGTAGTTAGGCAATACTTCACCCATATATCCTTTCAATTCATTTCCTGAAGCTTTGTGGCTAATTGCCTTTCCTCCGTTTTCTTTCTCTTTAATGTTTTTGAAAACGTCAGCCAATGGCACATCTCCTTCATCTGTAAAAATTGCGATATCTTCCAATGCGCTAATTTTTGAAGTTGCATAAGCTGGCATGCGTTTCTTATCAACCAACGATTCAACAATCAAAGCATTTTTTGCATTCGATACCATTTTAAAAAGACCCGAATGTCCTGATATAGCTAATATTCCTTTCAACATATTTTCAAATTTTAATTTTGGAAGCACAAATTTATAATTCCATAGTATTATACAAAACTATTTGGCAAAAAATAGTTTAAAAGCTTTTGTTTTATGCAAAGCCGCGCTCTTTCTTAATCTTCTCGAAAGCTTCATTTACTTTCTGAAACTTCTCTTTTGCAGCTTCTTGAACATCTTCACCAAGGTAACTTACCTTATCGGGATGATATTTTACAGCCATTTTTTTATAGGCTTTTTTTACTTCTTCGTCAGTAGCTTCTTTAGTTAAGCCAAGAATCTTATAACTCGAGTCAGTATCCTGCACAAACATGGACTTGATAGAGGAATAATCATTTCCTTGAATTCCCAAATAGTATGATATCTTATCGATAATTGCCTGCTCTGAACTTGAAATCGATCCATCGGCCTGAGCTATTCCAAACAAGAAGTGCATCAACTGCAATCTCGAAGAATAATCAAGGTTAGCCTGAACCTGTCTGCAAACTTCTTCAACAGGAATATTTTGCTTTAAAATGTCTTTGAGCATTCCAACTGCTTCAGTAGCACGCGCGGCACCGAAACTTTTCACCAAATTGGCCTTTACGTAATCCAGTTCCGAACGAAGCACCTTACCATCAGCTTTCATTACGGCTGCAACCAGCACCAGTAAACTCATAACGAAATCTCCCTGGCGAGTTTGGCCTGCTACCTTCCCTCCTTCTATTTCAATTGTATCAAAAGCAGAACCAACCAGGTATCCCAATATACCTCCAATCGGTCCAAGAAAAGCCCAACCTAAGCCTCCGGCTATCCATTTTCCATATCTACCCATATGTGGCAATCAATTTTTAATGTTTTATAATATCTGGCAGAAAACACCAGAAAGCTTTAAAGATAGTATAATTAAGGTTTTTTCTCAGATTTATCGCAAAACCTTAACAAAGTTTAACACCCAAAAGTGACTCATGAATTTTCATGATTTGAGGCAGAATTAAATCCGAATTGTTATAAATCACGAAATCTGACTTTTCGATTTTCAAGCTTTCGTCAAGTTGATTTTTCATGCGCTCCTTAACGGCATTAGCATCGACTCCATCGCGGCTCATAACACGTTTAACTCTAAGCTTCTCATCTGCTGTAACACAAATAATCTTATCAAAATTCTTATACAAGCCAGTGTCAAATAATATTGCAGATTCTTGTATTACATATGGCGATTGCTGTTTCTCGCTCCAAGTTTGAAAATCATTTCGAACAACAGGATGAACAATAGTGTTTACATCCTGTAAAGCCTCAGGATTATTAAAAATAATATCAGAAAGGTATTTTCTATTAAGAGTTTTATTCTCAGTATACACATCAAGACCAAATCTATCCATTAGCTTAGTCCTGATTTCATCACTTTCTATCATTAAGCGTTTTGCTTCCTTATCGGAAACATACACTGGAATTCCCAGTAATTTAAATACTTCGGCGACAATCGATTTCCCTGTACCAATCCCTCCTGTTAATCCTATTTTTAGCATGATAATTTGTTATTGAATCGGCTTACGTTTCTCAATTAGGAAAGTAACTGTTTGAGGATAAAAACGAACATTTGAAACAAAATCAGGACTGCGCTTCAACTCAACCTTTAATTTGTTTCCATCGCCTTGTGCAGCTTCTAAATAATCAACTCTTACATCGAAATGATCTTCTGTAATATTTTCATATTTATTCATTCCTACGAAATACGAAAGCTTCACATCACCAGGAAATAAACGCAGTAAAACCGAATCAGGTAAATTATCAACCTTTATCGATACATTTTTATTAGCCTCAGTAAATCGCTCAACAGGAATATTAACTGTTAACTTTTTAGGTGAGAAACTAACTCCTTCAATCTTCTCAAAATCAATCTCCTCCTCTGTGCTTTTTTTCAACCCCGACAACTCCAACAATTCTGTTTTTGCAAATTTCACAGAATCAAGCAAAGATTGAGGTCCTTTTACCAAAACACTATCTAATTCAGGAAGAATTGCTCCTCCCTTCATAAACTGCTGCTCAAAATTCAGTTTCAAATCCAATACTACCGGTACCTTCTTCTCCAAAATAGGTGAAAATTGAAAACGAATGGTGTCTGGACTAATGGCCTCCAAACGAATACCTGTCGACAATTCTTTCTCAATTCTCTCTGCTATGCTTGAGGTAAGTAGATTGTAGCTATTAAGCGAACTACCTGTTATTCTATTATTGGTATACTTATTTACATCAAATGGATTTGATAAAAAAGCTGTACTCAATTTGTAACGAAGCAAATCGAAGCCATAAGCTTTTACTCGTAAGTTTAGCTTCTTGGGAAGATCATTGGTAAGCACCTTATCTTCCGGAAAATTCATGTAATATACAGGGTAATTGATACTCGTTGTATATTCCTTACTCAGTGCATTCAAAAACCAAAAAATTGTTGATAAACCAACAAAGAATAAATAAACCAATAGTTTTTTATTCGATGTTATTTTTTCTTTGTTAAAATATCCTTTTAGTTTCTGAAGATCGAGATTATTCAAGTTACTTAGTATTTAGAAAAGCTGTGCCTACTAAGGCACAGCCTGATAAATTATTTTTGAGCAACGTCACTCATGTCTTTAACAACCGCAGCTTTATCAATTTTCAAACGGTTTTGTCCTTCTACTTCCATAATAATTGCACGCTCCTGAATTTCCAGTACTTTTCCGTAAATACCACCAGTAGTTACAACTTTATCACCTTTCTTCAATTCATCACGGAACTTTCTTAATTCCTTCTGCTTTTTCATCTGAGGACGAATCATGAAGAAATAGAAAACTACGACAATTAAAATCAAAGGAATAAAAGAAGTTAAACCTCCCTGACCTTCTGCAGGCTGAGTCATCAATAAGATGTTTAGCATATTCATTTCAATCCAAATTTAATGGTCTCTCGACCGATTTATTATAAAATTACAAATCATTTAATAACTATTCCACATTAGCTGTAATAATCAGCTTTTTCTTTTTCTGCAAAGTATTACTAAAAATGGTAATTACTTTGTATTGCTTACCATGTCGCCCTTTGGAATTGAACTCGATGGTAATTTTCGACTCTTCTCCCACTTTAATGGGTTTCTTGGTCCATTTAAAGTTTGCACAACCACAATCACTTTCTACACTTTTAATGATTAGATTGTCTTCGCCGACATTTTTAAAGTAGAAATCACAAACTCCTATTTCTCCCTCTGAAATCTTCCCAAATTTATGTATTTCTTTACTAAACTCAAACTTAGGATACTTGCCTGATTTCACTGATTCTAATCTATCTGTACCAACAGTCTTATTTTCTTTAGATGCCCCACCTGTACAGCCTAACACCAACACAAACATCAACAGTTGAACTAAAACCAGCCACTTTTTATATTTAATTTTTAATGCACTCATACTTTAATTTTCGGATTTCGAAAGTACAAAAATTTCAATGAATCCATTCACATCAGTACATATAAAACAAAAATGCGCTTAATCCATTGATTAGCGCATTTTTGTTTTATATTAAAAGTTAAGACTATACTTCTCCCACAAGTCCTCTACCTACTTTCTTAACTTTTCCATTTTCTTTTAACTCTTTAACCAACTTATCAAGTATACCATTAATAAAGTTGCTTGAGTTCGAAGTACTATAAAATTTCGCAATTTCAAGATACTCATTAAAACTTACTTTTACCGGAACATTCGGAAACTCTTTCAACTCAGTAAGAGCTAATTCCATGATAAGGATATCCATAAAAGCAATTCGCTCCAAATCCCAGTTTTTGGTATTTTTCTGAATCATCTCAACGTGCTCGGTATGATTCACAACAGCTTTTCGGAACAATGTTTTCACATAATCTTCATCTTCATCATCCTTAAACAAAGACATAATTGAAGTGTGCTGATCATCATTCTCTTTTAATCCTTTAACCGTTTTAATTACCATGCTAATGATAAACTCGATCTCATCGTTCCAATAAATGCTTTTTTCTTCCATTAAAGAATAAAAATCTTCATCAGCAGCAACAAGAGTCAAGAAAAACTTCTCCACAAACTTTTTGTCATCTTGATAAGAATTATTCTCAGCATTCATATATTCGATATACAAATCTGAATTCACCAACTTATCAAATAACAATCGAATGTAGTCTTCCTGATCCATCCAAGTAATTGTATTGGATTCAGCATAACTATTCAACTGAATATTTTCAGCCAATTGTCTAATTACTTTGTTGTCTATGAATCTGGTGTTAGGATTAAGGTCCTCTTGAGTAGGGATAATTTTAGCTTTTGCTGTTTCAATCTTTTTTTCTGAAACAAAAGCCAACTCTACAATCAGCAGAAGCAAATAATGGTACAAATCGTAAGCTTTTCCAATGCTGAAAAATAATTCTTTTTCAGCTTTTGCAATTGTGCGATCCTGGTTTTTATAGTACGCATACAGCAATTGCAATACTTTCACTCGAAGTAATCTTCTACTAATCATATCCTTAAAGAACTTTTACAAATTTGTTATTGTGGCTGCAAAATTAGACTTTTTTTATAACCCGACAAGTATTTTTGAAAAAAACAGTAAAAAGAATTAAAGATCAGACTATCCTATACTTTACATATAACAAAATCATGTAAGTCAATCAAAGCCAATTGAAAAGGTTTGCATACTGAATTTAAATTACTTTTTTACGATAATAAATTACTAAGTCATAGCAATTAGTACGCAGATTTTTTTATTTTTGAAGACAATAAACAGAATAAATTAAACTTTATTTGAAATGGAAGGTTACGACAATAAAGATGGATATGGAAAAAAGAATCGCGATGAAATTTTTTCGAACGCGGTTAGGGCGGGAAAAAGGACGTACTTCTTTGATGTAAAAGCAACAAGGAAAAACGACTACTATCTAACAATTACTGAAAGTAAAAAACGCTACGACAAAGAAGGAAATTATTCTTTCGAGAAACACAAAGTATTTTTATACAAAGAAGATTTTGACAAATTTTCTGAAGGATTATTAGAAGCTTTGGATTTTATTAAATCATCGAATCAAGAAACCAACGAAGTAGAAGAAATGTTCGTAACCGAAGAACAAAATACAAACTCAGAACTAATTGAAGGATTAGAAGCAGAGACCTATTCAAACGTTGAATTTGAAGATTTATCGGAATAAATATCATTTTATAAAACTTAAAGCTGCTTTTAACGAGCAGCTTTTTTTGTTTCTTGCACACTAGTGTCAAAAAGTAACGCAAAACTGTTACATTTGCATTGGGCATATTTTTATTAAGTCCAAATATATCGCCCCGTTTATTTTTAGTAATAAAAATCCCTACTAATAGGGATTGTAATTATTGAAATTTTCCTATACGTTTGACCAACTTTTAGGAAAATTTGTGGTGTTCATTGTAAGAAATAACTTCACATGATGAATACTAAACTACCTGGCAAATCAGGCAACAACACACAACAAGGAAATTTAGAACGAATGAAACTATCTGAGTTAACAGATAATCAAGAAGGAATAATAACCAAAGTTTTAGGACATGGTGCATTTCGAAAGAGAATTACCGAAATGGGCTTTGTTAAAGGGAAAAAAGTTACTGTTATTAAAAATGCTCCTTTAAAAGATCCTGTAGAGTATGAAATTATGGGGTACGAAGTTTCTCTGCGAAGAAGCGAAGCAGCATTAATTGAAGTAATTACTCAAAAAGAAGCGAATCACATAAAATTATCTGATTTCGAAGGAACAATTAGTGATGAAATACTAAAAACCTCAGCTAAAGAAAAAGGCAAAAAAATAAATGTAGCTCTTGTAGGAAACCCTAATGCCGGAAAAACAACATTATTCAACTACGCATCTGGATCGAAAGAACACGTAGGAAACTACAGTGGTGTTACCGTTGACTCTAAACAAGCTCAGGTAAAACAAAATGGTTATCAGTTTGATGTAACGGATCTGCCAGGAACTTATTCACTTACTGCATATACTCCAGAGGAATTATTCGTTAGAAAATACATAATGAACGAAAGTCCAGATGTTGTTATCAACGTTGTGGATGCTTCAAACTTAGAAAGAAACCTTTATCTGACAACTCAGCTTATCGACATGGATATTAAGGTAATATTAGCCTTAAACATGTACGATGAACTGGAAAAGAAAGGAGCTACTTTCAACTTTAAAGAACTATCAAAAATGTTGGGAATTCCTATTGTTCCAACGGTTAGTTCAAAAGGTAAAGGAGTAAAAGAATTATTCAACAAGGCGATTGAAGTTTATGAAGATAGAGATCCAATAGTTCGACACATTCATATCAATTACGGTAAAATTGTAGAAAGTGCTATTTCAAAAATACAAACTGTAATCAAGAAAGATCGAAAACTATCTTCTAGCATGTCGCCTAGATATCTATCGATAAAGCTTTTGGAAGATGATGAGAGTGCTCGTCATATTATTCACGAAAGCGATCTTCATTTTGAGATAAAATCGGTGGCAAAAGAACAAATTGCAAAGATTGAAAAAGAGTTTAGTGAAGTCTGTGAGACGGTTATAACAGATGCCAAATATGGTTTTATCGATGGGGCTTTAAAAGAAACCTACAAGGAAAGTCCTATTAAGAGAAGGAGAAATACCACATTGATTGATACATTTATCACTCATAAATTATTTGGTTTTCCAATCTTCCTAAGCTTTATGTTTTTAACATTCTATGCCACATTTAATTTGGGAGAATACCCAATGAGTTGGATAGAAATGGGCGTAGAAGGTTTAAGCAATCTAATTGACAACTTAATGACAGAAGGTCCATTAAAAGATCTGCTAATAGATGGAATTATTGGAGGTGTTGGTGGAGTAATTGTATTTCTCCCTAACATTCTTATCCTATTCTTCTTTATTTCATTTATGGAGGATACGGGTTATATGGCACGTGCTGCTTTCATCATGGATAAATTAATGCACAAAATAGGCCTACATGGAAAGTCATTTATTCCTCTGGTTATGGGATTTGGATGTAATGTACCTGCAATGATGGCTACCAGAACACTGGAAAACAGAAGCGATAGAATACTTACCATGATGATTATTCCATTCATGTCGTGCAGTGCTCGATTACCTGTGTACATTCTAATCATTGGCACTTTTTTCCCTGACAACGCCAGTGTAATGCTATTTGGCATATACATGCTTGGCATTGTATTAGCTGTTTTATTTGCCAAAATTTTTAAAGCCAGCTTTTTTAAATCAAAAGATGCGCCATTTGTAATGGAATTGCCTCCATATCGAATTCCAACTCTAAAAGCAACTACAAGACACATGTGGAGCAAGGGAGTACAGTATCTAAAGAAAATGGGTGGTGTTATTTTGGTTGCCTCTGTAATAATATGGGCCTTGGGATATTTCCCATTAGAAGTGGATTACTCTAAGGATTATAACAACTTAATCGCACAAAACGAAGCTAGCACTAAAGAAAAACTAGAAAATGCAAATGAAGCTGATAAAGGTTTCATTCAAGAACAAAGCGATGCTGAAATAGCTAACTTACGCAATGATATGCTTGAAGAAAAACAGGAAAATTCATACATCGGTAGAATTGGACATTTTATTGCTCCTGCAATGCATCCTTTGGGTTTCGACTGGAAAATGTCAGTAAGTATGCTTACAGGTATTGCAGCAAAAGAAGTAGTTGTAAGTACAATGGGTGTCTTGTATCAAGAAGGAGAAGGTAGCGATGAATCTAGCGAGAGCTTAAGAAGCAAATTAAGAGAACAGGAATTCACAGGTAGCCACAGAACAGGAGAAAAGGTATTTAGCGCCTTAACTGCCTTATCATTCTTGATTTTTACTTTGATTTATTTTCCTTGTGTAGCTGTAGTTGCAGCATTAGTTAAAGAAGCAAATTGGAAGTGGGCTGCATTTATTGTATTTTATACAACTGGACTTGCTTGGCTGGTTTCATTCATTGTATACCAAGTGGGGAACTTAATAATTTAAATCATGAACATACAACTTGCACTAACATACCTGATTATCATTTATGCAGTTGGATATACATTCTACCAACTAATTCAAATGATAAAAAAACAAAAAGAATCTGCTTGTGGTGGCGGATGTAGCGGTTGCGATTTCAAGAACGAACTTAAAAGCAAGGGGATTCATACAATTTCAATTGATAAGGAGGAAAAGTTTACATATCTTAAAAACTAATCAAACCTCACACTTTTAAATACAAGTACTTTATATTACACAATCTAATCATAACTAAAATAAAAAAAGGGATAACAATTGCTATCCCTTTTTATTTATCTTATGCTTAAAGCCTTATGCTCCTAAAGTAGCAACCATTACAGCTTTAATAGTATGAAGACGGTTTTCAGCTTCATCAAATACGATAGATGCTGGAGATTCGAATACATCTTCAGTAACTTCGATTCCATCTAAACCAAACTTCTGGTAAACTTCCTCACCTACTTTAGTTTCTCTGTTGTGGTAAGCAGGAAGACAGTGCATGAATTTACACTTGTCATTACCAGTCATTGCCATAGTTTCCTTGTTCACTTGGAATGGCTTCAACAAGTCAATTCTTTCTTTCCATACCTCATCTGGCTCACCCATTGATACCCAAACATCAGTATAAAGGAAATCACAACCTTTAACACCTTCTTCAGTGTTATCGGTAACAGTTACCTTAGCACCTGTTTCTTTAGCAATTTCAAGACATTGAGCTACCAATTCTTCTTCTGGCTGAAGATTCTTAGGACCAACGATTCTCACATCCATACCCATTTTAGCAGCACCTACCATTAATGAATTAGCCATGTTGTTTCTTGCATCTCCTAAGTAAGCAAAAGAAACTTGGTGTAATGGCTTATCACAGTGTTCCATCATAGTAAGGAAATCAGCCAAAATTTGAGTTGGGTGGAACTCATCAGTTAAGCCATTCCATACAGGTACACCAGCATGCTTAGCCAATTCCTCAACAACAGTCTGACCAAAGCCACGGTACTCAATACCATCATACATACGACCTAGTACACGTGCAGTATCAGCCATAGATTCCTTAACACCAATCTGAGATCCTGAAGGTCCCAAATAAGTTACGTGAGCTCCCTGATCGTAAGCAGCTGTTTCAAAAGCACAACGTGTACGAGTAGAAGACTTCTCGAAAATTAAAGCGATGTTCTTACCTTTAAGAGTTTGAACTTCGTTACCAGCATATTTAGCTCTTTTTAAATCTCTTGCAAGATCTAACATGTACTGAATTTCTTTTGGAGAAAAATCCAAAAGCTTCAAAAAACTTCTGTTTCTAAGATTGAAAGCCATTGTTATAATTTTAATAGGATAAACAAATATTTGTCAAAAATAGAGTCTTGTACCAACATAACAAAACGAAGGCACAAGATTCTTATTTAATTTTAGTTCTCGTATTCCATAGTAATTTTACTACCATACTTTCTGTCCTCAAGTTTTGTAGCCTCGGTAATTACCGATTTCTTACCACCATTTTGAACAAATTCAAGACAAGCACGGATTTTTGGAGCCATACTACCTTCTGCAAACTGACCATCGTTCATCAATTCCATAGTATCTTTATAGTCCAAGAATTCCAAAATCTCTTCGTTTGGTTGTTTAAAGTTCTTGTAAATGTATGGAACATCAGTTAAGATATAGAATTCATCAGCTTTAATTCTAGCACCAATTAACGCAGAAGCTAAATCTTTATCGATAACACCTTCTACCGGGCAAATCTGACCATCAGCATCCTCGTATACAGGAACACCACCACCACCAACAGTGATAACAATATTTCCTTCACGAGCCAATTTTGAAACGATTTCTTCGTTCATAACTCTCATTGGTCTTGGCGAAGGAACTACTCTTCTCCATCCACCATCAGCTTTTACTTCTTCTTTAAAAATCCAGCCTTTATCTGCAGCCAATGCATCAGCTTCTTCCTTAGTATAAATCTTACCTACGCGTTTCGTTGGATTTTCAAATGCTGGATCATCCTTATCAACAACAACCTGAGTAACCAAAGTAATAACATCCTTCTTAATGCCATGCTTCTTTAAAATATTTCTCAAGTTACGCTCAATCATGTAACCAATACCCCCTTGAGAATCAGCCACATCAATATCCAAAGGCATTTGAGGAATATTATACAATTGCTCACCGGCATCATTTCTCATTAAGATATTACCAACCTGAGGGCCATTACCATGAGCGATGATTATATCGTATCCTTCCTTAATAAGGAAAATTAAATTTTCCAAAGTATCTGTTGTGTTCGCATTTTGCTCTTCAACAGTACCTTTCTGATTGCCTCGAAGCAACGCATTACCTCCTAAGGCTACAACTGCTAATTTATTCATTACTTTTCGCTTTATGTTTTTCTTGTTAGTTTTGCAAAACTAAAAAAATAAATTACAAAACAAGAAATTTTGCTTTTTTTTAAAAATTTTTTCACACACTGTTTTTCAACACATTACAGAGATTTATTTTTTACTGTTTAGTAGTTTAACTTGTAAAATAATGAAATTCAAAGCAAACTGAAAACTTCATATCACTCGTTTGCACGGGTCGAACTAAACAATGCAGTTATGTTTATATTATTGGATTTCATACTCAAATTGATTTTATTTCCCACATCAGCATAATTTAAAACCAATAAACAAATTATTCGTAGAAACTTTAGATTCTTCAAGAAAGAAGATTAGTTTTATCAATTATTCTAGGATGTTTTATAAATTTAAGAAGATTTTAAAACTACCATGCGCAACAAAATTTATCAACTAACTCGAATTTTATGAGGCTACCAATACTCCTTCTGTTATTTGCAATAATCTTAAGTTCTTGTGGTAAAAAATCAAGAAATAAGACCGAGGCCGACGAAGGAATTATTATATACGATGTTAGTTATTACGCTTCAGAGAAAGAGAATCCTATTGTAGCACTACTTCCAAACAAAGTAGAATTAAGATTTAAAGAAAATAACATCTGTTTAACTTCTGAAGGATATCTTGGTTTTTTCAGTACAAAATTTATTTCAAATTTCAACTGCGACAAAAGCCATATTCTCCTAAAAGTACTAAACAACAAGTTCAACTATGAATTTCCGAAAGGTGAGATTGCTTTTATCTACAACCAACTATCTCCCAGAAAAATAAAACACTTAGATGAAAGTAAAATAATAGCGGGGTACAAATGTAAAGTTGCCCAGCTTTTTTTCGAAGATGAGACAATAAATCCTATTAAGGTTGCGTATACAGAAGAAATTGGTCTTGCAAATCCAAACAGAAACACACCATTAAATGAAATTGAAGGAGTTCTTATGGAGTTTGAAACTACAATGAATAAAATAAGAACAAAATTTACTGCAAAAAGCGTAAGTTTAGAAAAAATAGCTCCAGATGAATTTACAGTTCCTGCAGACTATGTTCTTTCTGATAAGGCAACTTTGAAGAAATATATTTTAGGTTTCAACTAGTTAAAGATTTTAGGCAAAAATTAATCTTCTGTACACTGGTAAAACTGTGGATTTCCAAGCCATTTTTATTACTTTTACATAAATTTCGCAACAGCGTGACACTAGCAACACACTGAAAAACAATCGAATGACTACAAAAAAGAAATCAAAACCTAAATCCAGAAGAAAGATATTCACAAAACCCAATTTTTTAAATGACGAAAGAGCTCGTTTTATTTTAGGAGTTACTCTTTCGCTTTTTACCATATACACATGTCTGGCATTTGTATCTTTCTTTTTTACAGGAGGTGCAGATCAAAGCAAACTGGATATTAAATGGCTCGAATTAATTACAGATTCGGAAATAAGAGTAGAAAACTGGACGGGTAAAACCGGGGCTTATCTTTCAAATTTATTCATCAACAAAGGGTTTGGAATTGCATCATTTTCTTTTCTGTATGTAATGGTGGTTCTATCTTTACGTTCTTGGGGATTAAAGATTCAATCCATCAAAAGAAGCATTCTTTACACTTTACTGTTTAGCATTTGGTTTTCAATAGGAATGGCTTTTATTTTTGTGAATTCAACCAGCGACTCGTTTCTATTTTTGGGTGGTATTCATGGATTCTTTATTAGCGAATGGCTAATTTCCATTATTGGTAACGTAGGAACTTTATTCCTACTAATATTAAGTCTTCTTTGCCTTTTAACATTCGGTTTTCAAAACACTGTAGGATTCTTTAAAGGATTGGTAAAGAAAAAAGAAAAAGCCGCAGATACTACTTTAGAAGATGATATTTTTGAAGAAGAACTTGATGAAGACGTTACAGAACAATCAGAAGCCATTGAAGAAATAGAACAAAAAACTCCAAGCTTTGAATCTGAAATTCTATTAACAGAAGAGTCGGAAAATCCTATCTCCACAGCAGAAGAACCTATAGCAAAGCAAGCTGAAAGTGAAGATGGCGTAGAGTTGAAAATTGAAACTGTAAGAGAACAGGAAGAGACGGTTCCGATTAATCAAGAGCCTTTAGAGGATTTTGATCCAACCTTGGATTTATCTAGATATAAATTCCCTACCATCGACTTGTTGGAAGATCACCAGATAAATAATTCTGTTGTTAGCAAAGAGGAATTAGAGAGCAATAAGAATAAGATTGTTGAAACTCTTCGTCATTATAAAATTGAAATTGTACAAATTAAAGCAACCATCGGACCTACGGTTACTCTTTACGAAATTGTTCCCGCTCCAGGTGTTAGAATTTCCAAGATTAAAAATCTGGAAGATGACATTGCACTAAGTTTGTCAGCTTTAGGAATTCGTATCATTGCTCCTATTCCAGGAAAAGGTACAATTGGAATTGAAGTTCCAAACCGTACTCCTGAAATTGTTTCGATGAAAAACATTATCGCATCCAAGAAGTTTCAGGAATCAAAATTTGCTTTACCTGTTGCATTGGGTAGAACCATTTCCAATGAAACATACACACTTGACTTAACCAAAATGCCTCACCTTTTGGTGGCTGGAGCTACTGGTCAAGGTAAATCGGTTGGATTGAACGCCATTATTACATCTCTTTTGTATAAAAAGCATCCATCGCAACTAAAGTTCGTTTTGATTGACCCTAAAAAGGTAGAGTTAAGTATTTATTCTACCATCGAAAAACACTTTCTAGCAAAACTTCCCGACGAAGAAGAGCCTATTATTACCGATATCCATAAGGTAATTGCTACGTTGAATTCCTTGTGTATCGAAATGGATTCTCGTTACGATTTGTTAAAAAAAGCGCATGCAAGAAATATAAAAGAATACAATACCAAATTTGTAAAACGTAAATTAAATCCGGAAAATGGACACAGATACTTGCCATATATTGTGGTAATAATTGATGAGTTTGCCGATTTGATTATGACTGCAGGTAAGGAGGTTGAAGCTCCAATTGCCAGAATTGCCCAACTGGCTCGTGCAATTGGGATTCACATGATTATTGCAACACAAAGACCTTCAACAAATATCATTACCGGTGTAATTAAGGCAAACTTCCCTGCCCGAATTGCATTTAAAGTAGCATCTATGATTGACTCGAGAACCATTTTAGACAGTCCCGGAGCCAATCAGCTAATTGGGCGAGGTGATATGCTGATATCAACCAGTAGCGATTTGGTTCGTGTACAATGTGCATTTGTTGATACGCCAGAGGTTGAAGCAATTACAGATTATATTATGGAGCAACAATCCTACCCTTCTGCACTGATGTTACCTGAATATGTTGGAGAATCATCGGAAAGTGGTGCTGGAGAAATTGATTTGCAAAAACGTGATGCTTTATTCGAAGAAGCTGCTCGCCTGGTAGTTACTTCTCAACAAGGATCAACATCAGGAATTCAACGCCGTTTTTCTATTGGTTATAACCGTGCTGGTAGAATTGTAGATCAGTTGGAAGCTGCGGGAATTGTAGGACCTTTTGAAGGAAGTAAGGCCCGTCAGGTACTTATTCAAGACGAATATTCACTGGAACAACTATTAAACAACATTGCGAATTAGGTCTGGCACAATAATTGAACTAAAAATCGAACAAATTATAAAATCATAACAAATGAAAAACTTTTTTTGTTTCCTTTTACTTGGACTTATTAGTCTAAATGTATCGGCACAAGATGCTAAAGCAAAAGCTATTCTAGATAAAGTATCAGAAATTAACAAACAATACAAAAGCATTAAAGCTGAATTTACCTTTTCTATGGACAACGAGGAAGAGGACATTCACGAAATATCTGATGGAAGTATTCTTTTAAAAGAAAACAAATACAAACTACAGTTAATGGGTGTTGACACCTATTTTGATGGAACAACTCAATATTCTCACATTATTGATGCCGAAGAAGTAAGCATTAAAGAACCAGATGAAGACGAAGATGAAGCATTAAATCCTGCTAAAATATTTTCGATTTACGAAAATGGTTTTACTTATAAGTATGTAAACGAAGTAAGTGAAAATGGGAAAAAGCTTCATGTAATTGATTTATTTCCTACTGATGAAGAACGTGGTTTCACTCACATACGACTAAAAATCGATCAGGCTACAAACCAAATCAGTGCTCTTAAATCAGTAGGTAAAGATGGAAACAATGTTAGCATTGTTCTTAAAAAGTTAACTCCTAATGTTAGCTTAACCGATAAGGATTTTGTATTTGATACTGCTGCCAATCCCGATGTGGATGTTAACGATATGAGATAAGATAGTTCTAAAATCTATATTACAATCCTCTGTTTTCGCAGGGAATTTTTTTTGCACCTAAGAAATATCGGAATTCCACACCCATTTTTAAAAAAAAAAGTTGACTATTTGCAAAAAGAAAATAGAGTAAAATTTTTGACACAAAGTAGTTTTTCCATCTTCCAAAGCAAACTGTTTAAAAGAGAGCTATGCCTTTATTCATTAATGCTGTCATTTCCTTTAATATATCTGAAATATGAACGTTTTATAAGATCAACACCATACAAAATATTGGTATTTTGTATATCTTCGATCAGATAAATATTCATACTTATGAAAAGATTCAAATTCTTGGCAAGCCTAATCTTAATTGGCATTCTATCATTCTCTAACACATATGCAAAGCAATTTTCAGAACAATCAGAAGTAAGTCTTCTAACCTGTTCGCCTGGTGAAGATATTTACCGACATTGGGGACACTCAGCATTGAGATTTCATGATCCACTAAATAAAATTGACCTGGTTTTTAATTATGGAACATTCAATTTTAACACACCAAACTTTTACACGAAGTTTATTAAAGGAAAATTAATGTATCGATTGGCATATGAATCTTATCGCGATTTTTTGCCTGAATATATGAGATCTGGTCAAGGTGTAACTGAACAGAAATTGAATTTAGATCTGGAAACAAAAAGAAAGCTATTTGCTGCTGTAATAGAAAATTACAAGCCCGAAAATAGGTATTATCATTACGATTTCTTGTTTGATAACTGTTCAACTCGAATACGGGATATTATTGAGGACAATGTAGAAGGAAAAATCATCTATAAGGAAAATACGAATGAGTCTAAAAGTTTCTGGAATTTACTGGATCAATTTATGGAGCGAAGCCGATGGGTTTACCTAGGCATTCATTTAATTCTAGGTTCTCCATGTGATGTTGAAGCCACACCATACCAGTATATGTTTTTACCTGATAACATGATGCTTGCCTTTACCAATGCTACAGTATTAAATAACGGCGAAAGAGTTCCACTTGTTAGCCATACGAAGGAGGTATTAAAACCTACTTTAGATTACAAGATGACAGAATGGTATAAACGTCCTAGTTTTATATTCGGAGTACTTTCACTAATATTTTTATTGATAAGCATTCGCTCATTAAAAAGCAAGCGCAATTATTTTATTATCGATCATATTTTATTCGGAGTAACAGGTTTAGTTGGTTGGGTAATTATTTTCCTTTGGTTTTTCACCGATCATCAGGCAACAGGACCAAACTGGAATATAATTTGGGCCTTGCCATTTTATTTTCCTGTAGCAAACATCTTGCTGAGCATGAAAAATAAAGCATCATACTTTTTCTTCTTTGCAAGCTCGCTACTATTATTAATTGTTTTGTCTGCATGGTCTATCATTCCACAATCATTGCCGAATGAAATTTTACCAATTGTGGCCTTATTGTTCATACGATCAATCTATATCGTTAAAAAATTAAAACTTAAGTTGATTTAATGGATACTCTAGAAATTAATCAAACAAAATTTACAAAAACATTCAGAATTGGCTCTTTCGATACCGATTTTAATGGAAGAGTTAAACTTACATCCATATGCAATTACCTGCAAGAAATTGCGGGTATGCATGCCGATACATTAAATTGGGGAATCGATAAATTGATGCAACAAGATTTATCTTGGGTTTTATCCCGATTAAAAGTTAAAGTGATTGATTATCCCAAATGGACCGATGAAATAACCGTTGAAACCTGGCCTACCGGAATTGAAGGATTATTTGGGAACAGAGATTTTAAAATTCTAGATAAGCAAGGTAATGTTATCATATTGGCAAGTTCATCATGGTTAATCATTAATATCAAGAGTAAAAGACCAACTCGTCCCCACTCCATTATCGATGGTGACAAGTATGGCAATGCTGAAAAAGTATTTGAAACGCCATTGCAAAAATTAAATACTGATGTTCCTGAAAATCCAACCTTAAGTATTGATGTACATTTCAGCGATATTGACATTAACCAGCATGTTAATAATGTGAAATACATCAAATGGGTTATAGATTCGTGTCCTATCGAAAAATTACGTTCGGGGCTGATTGATGAATTAGAAGTTAATTTTCTGCACGAGGCCAAGTACAGCGATCAATTAAACATTTATAATAATTGCAATAACAGTAATGACCGCGAATCTCATTTTGTAATTAGAAACAACAAAAGCAATGTAGAAAATTGCAGGTCAATTATTAAATGGAAATAACTTAAGAACAATATGCAACAATTTTTATCCGGATTCGAATCCGCTTTTTCATACTTAATTTCACTATCTCTTTTTGATCATCTTTTAATCCTATTGCTTTTCGGCATTGTTTTTCAGCTAAAAGAATGGAAAAATTTATTTTCACTTTTCCTTGCCCTTGGTATTGGTTCTCTTGTGGGATTACTGTTAGCATGTTTTAAAATCACACATTTCTCTTATTCAACCATCAGGTTGGCAACAGCAATTTCAATATTGGCTGTTGGAGTTCACCATATGATTTCAAACAACTTATCGGCAAATGCAATTCGATACAATTTTTTCGCATTAATCGGATTGGTAGTTGGCACCAATATTAGCTTACATTACCTGAAAGCATTTGGCAGTAACTTAAAATTCATTCACTTATCAGGATACAGCCTTGGAGTATTGGCAGCATTCCTATTAATTATATTGGTAGGATTGTTGATTTCTGCTATAATTATTGCTGTATTCAAAACCGACAGGAAAAGTTTTAAGCTTTCCATTTCGGGAATTGGCATTGGAATAGCACTGGTTCTAATATATTTAAGGTATTAATCCAGTAGGATTAAAAAAAAATGCGAATCGAGATGATTCGCATTTTTTTTGCTTCAATATTATCTTGTTACACTTTATGTGTCAACTGATCTACTTTACTGATCTCCATAAAAGAAACACCCTTAGATGGACCAAAACTACCTCCAATGATAATCACCATATCATCACCTGTGAAGTATTTCTTTTCCATTAAAGTATACATCGATTGTTTCACGTACTCATCTCTACTAGCTAATAATTTTCTATAACCAGCTTCAACTCCATATGAAAGAGCCAATTCTCGCATAACTCTTTTTGAATAACACAATGCATAAACCGGAGAAGTTCCTCTATAAGCTGAAAGATAACGGCCTGTTCTTCCTGTTAAGGTATCGGTTACAATTGCTTTTACAGGAAGTAATTGAGATGATTTTACTGCTGATCGAGCCAAAATTGCTGTTAACTCCTGGTTACTAGGCACAAAATTCTTTCTTGTATCAGGATACAATTCTTTCTCAACCTCAATGGCAACCTCTTTCATTGTACGAACCGACTCAACCGGATAATCACCATAAGCAGTTTCTCCACTTAGCATGATAGCATCAGTTCTATTATATATTGCATTTGCAATATCACTAACCTCTGCACGTGTTGGTCTAGGACTTTTAATCATTGAATGGAGCATCTGCGTTGCAATAATCACAGGTTTTTTACGCTCCATACATTTTCTAATGATTTTTCGTTGAATAACAGGTAATTTTTGTGCAGGTATTTCAATAGCCAAATCGCCTCTTGCAACCATTATACCATACGCATGATCAAGAATTTCGTCAATATTATCAACACCTTCCTGATTTTCTATTTTTGCTATGATTTTAACTTTGGAATCATATTTATCCAGGATTTTTTGAATTTCAATAATATCCTCTTTGTTTCTAACAAAGGAATGAGCGATAAAATCAATATCCTGTTCGATAGCAAAGTCGATAAAAGTTCTATCTTTTTTAGTAAGTGAAGGTAGTTTGATAGAAACTCCAGGTACATTTACACTCTTTCGATTTTTAATTGGACCTTCGTTTCTAGCCTCTACAAGCAAGAAGTCATCATGCTTTTCAATAACTAATAACTCAAGTTCTCCATCATCAATCAAGATCTTCTTACCTACTTCTACATCATTTACAAAATCTTCGTAGCTAACCAACAAGCAGTCACCTGCCTCTTCATCCTCCTTCTTTCCCTTAATTTTAATCTTATCACCACTATTAAGGAATAAATCATCTTCAACATCTACTGTTCTGATTTCAGGACCTTTTGTATCCACAAGTAAAGCTATTCTGTCTGAAACAGCTCTTACATTATCAATTACTTTTTGGGCATCGGCATGTGTTTGATGTGCTGTATTAAGCCTTACAACGTTCATACCCTCTTCAAAAAGTTGTGTAAGAAATTCGACATCACACCTCTTGTCAGAAATCGTTGCAATAATTTTCGTATGCTTCTTCATAGAAAAACTCTTTCATTATTAGTTTTGGCGATACAAAGATAGTCAATATTACCACAAGGATATAGGCAAATATTCTATAGCATAAATTGCAAACGATGTAAAAAAAACTTTTATCACAAAAAAATAAACGTTAATCCAAACGAGATAAAAGAGCTTCTACCGCCAGGCGATAAGAATCCAAGCCAAATCCTGCAATTGTGCCAATACAATCTTTTCCAATCATGGTTTTTCCTCGGAAAGACTCTCTTTTATGGATATTTGATATATGCACCTCAATAACAGGCGCATTCACAGCAGCAATCGCATCTCCAAGAGCTACAGAGGTATGAGTATAAGCGCCGGCATTTAGAATAATACCATCATAATCGAAACCTACACGGTGTATTTCATCAATTAATTCACCCTCTATATTAGATTGATAATATTCGAGTTGAATTTTTCCGTACATCTTCTTTAACTCCTCAAAATAAGTTTCAAACGAAACCTCTCCATATATAGATTTTTCGCGCACTCCAAGAAGATTTAGGTTGGGTCCATTTATTATCAAAAAATTCATCTTATCAAAAAAAATTAAGGTTAAACATAAATACTATATGAAAAATTTGTCGGCTTACGTAATATTTTTTTAAATTGCACACAAGAATTATCATAAACATTTCGTATATTTAAACGACTGAGTAAAGCTACAAATTATAAAGCAAATTATTTACAACTATAACTACATACTAAAAACTGGATAAAAATGAAATGGACAACAACAATTGAAAATTTTAAGACCTACCTCACCTTAGAGAAGTCACTCTCTAAGAACTCGGTAGATGCTTACATTAATGACATTACTAAGTTAACTACTTTCTTTAGAGAAAAGAATATTGAGGTAACTCCTGAAGAAGTAGTACTTCAACATTTGAAGGATTTTGTAGCTTGGATTAATGATGCAGGTACTAGCCCTCGCACACAAGCACGTGTAATTTCTGGTATTAAAGCTTTCTTTAAGTATTTATTACTGGAAGAAATTATCGAAAAAAATCCAACTGCTTTATTAGAAGCTCCAAAAATTGGACGTAAACTTCCTGACACTTTAACAACAGACGAAATTGACGTTTTAGTAAAGGCTGTTGACATGAACAAGTCAGAAGGACAAAGAAACCGTGCAATTCTTGAAACTTTATATTCTTGTGGATTAAGAGTGTCAGAATTAATCGACTTAAGAGTTTCTAACCTTCACTTCCGTATGGGATTTATTAAAATTCATGGAAAAGGAAACAAAGAGCGTTTAATTCCAATTGGAAAGAAAGCTAAAAAAGAAATCAAATTATACCTTAAAAACTATCGCGGTAAATTAAATATCGATAAGGATAGTGAAGATATCTTGTTCTTGAACAGAAGAGGTCGTAAGTTATCACGTGTAATGATCTTTACTATCATTAAGAACTTATCTAAGAAAGTTGGTTTGAAGAAAAATGTTTCTCCTCACACTTTCCGTCACTCTTTTGCATCTCACTTGGTAGAAGGTGGTGCTGATTTAAGAGCTGTACAAGAAATGTTAGGTCACGAGTCAATTTTAACAACTGAAATTTACACTCATTTGGATAGAGAATATTTGAAAGAAACAATCAAAAATTTCCATCCAAGATCTAAAGACTAATTGAATTTTCTTTCCATTTTATAATGGAATTTTGAAATAAATGTCACTTTTTACACCTCCAAGGCGGTTGCTTTGGAGGTTTTTTTATAACTTATAGTTAGAATTCTTCCTGCTACTCTACCTCTCAAGCGCATCCTATACTTAATCATAATTTTTAATTATTTAGAACTCGTAATTTTTACGCAAACGTTTGTATTTCAAAGAAAAGATGGGATTATTTTAAACAAAAAAAGAAGGGAAAATTGAAAAAAAGAAGCGTTTTCAACGTCCCTAGATCAATTTTCCCCACGGTAAAAGTAGTAAAACTTACTGAGAAATAATACATTAAAAATTACAAAAAAAATATATACATAGTAGGATTTATGCATATATAGTCATACTTTTGGAGCTCCAAACCAAATATTAAATGTCACATGAACGCTATTGAAGTTAATATGATTACAGAATTACAAGAATCATTAAAAAAGCATTCTAACATTCAAGAGAATCTTTCAAGAGAATCTCTAATTACTCAAGCAGTAGAAAACAAAGAAGCTGTTTTAACAAAGAACGGCTCACTTGCAACATGGACACCTCCTCATTCTACAGGTAGAAGTCCTAAGGATACTTATATTGTAAGAAATCCTGAAAGTGAATTAAATATAGACTGGTCATCAGCCAATAATATTGCTATGAATCCGCAAACGTTTTCGATGATTTTTGAAGACGCTTTAAAGATGATTGATGAAAAAGAAACAGTTTATACTACAGATAGAGTAATTGGTGCAGATTCTAAATATGCATTACCAGTAAAAACCATTACTGATAAAAGTTTAAGTCAGGTTTTTATTGACAACATGTTTAGACCAGTACCTAATGATCTTCACAAATCGATTTTTGCAAATGATGAATTTCATTTGATCGCTTTACCAAACAACAAGTTGAATAAAGAGCGCTACAAAGGCCTGGTAAGAGAACTTCCTAATGGAGAAACATCTGACATTTGTGTTGTTGTTGATTTCGATCAAAAAATCGGTATTGTTATTGGCTCATCTTACATGGGTGCAATGAAGAAATTGATGTTTACAGTAATGAATTACTATTTACCATTTAAAGGTGTTCTTCCTTTACACTGCTCTGCTAACGAAGGTAAAAATGGTGATTCAGCTCTTCTATTAGGACTTTCTGGTACAGGTAAAACAACTTTATCGGCAGATCCAAACAGAGCACTTTTAGGTGATGATGAGCACGGATGGAGTGACGATGGTATTTTCAACTTTGAAAATGGTTGTTACGCTAAAATGATCGACATCAAGCCTGAAAACGAACCCGAAATTTACGAAGCTGTAATGCACGAGGATGACTATACCAAACATGGTGCAATTATTGAGAATGCAATGATTTATCCTAATGGTGAATTAGATTTCTTCGACGATAGATTTACGCCTAATTCAAGAGCGAGCTATCCACTTAATTTCTTAAAGAACATCAAAGAAAGTTCAACATCTGGAAACCCAAACACCATTTTATTCCTTACAGCTGATGCGTATGGCGTATTGCCTCCAATCTCAAAACTGACTAAAGAACAAGCAATGCTATGGTTCCTTATGGGATATACCTCAAAATTAGCTGGTACTGAAACAGGAGTAACAGAGCCACAGGCAACTTTCTCACGTTTCTTTGGGCAACCATTTATGCCTTGTAATCCAAATATCTATGCAGAGATGTTAGGTGAAAAAATGGAAAAACACAATACCAATGTTTTCTTGATTAACACTGGCTGGAGTGGTGGTTCATACGGAACTGGCTCTCGTATAAAGTTAAAGTATACAAGAGCAATGGTAGATGCAGCTTTAAATGGAAAATTAAATGATGTAGAATATACTGAAGACAAATTGTTTCATGTAAATATTCCTGCTGTTTGTGAAAATGTTCCAACTGAAATCTTAAATCCAATTAATACTTGGGAAAACAAGGAAGATTACAACAAAACAGCAGAAAAACTAGCTAAAAAATTCTCCGTTGATTTTGACAAATCATATGGTAATCAAAATATTCCACAGGATATCCTTTCACAATGTCCTGGAAAATAATTAACTCTACTTGTTATTTTATTCTTATTCAAAAAAAAAGAGTCTCAATCGAGACTCTTTTCTTTTGTCAAATATCTTTCTGTCACTTCTTCCGAACGAAGATCTTCATATCTCATTCTCACTCCTAATCTATCATGTACAATTTGAGTAATACTAGTGGTTTCCACCATCTCTTTTCTATTCATTAACAATCCATTATACAAATCATCACAACCAGCATTTTTATGAAAATTAAGAACATTTGAGCATGATAATTCATCCATAATTTTCCAATCTGCAAACCAATCTTTTCTCATTTCTCTTGCAGTTTCATCATACAAAGTTGATGATGACCAGATCTCAGCTCTTTTGGGATCAAGTTGCTTATAATGAACAGAACTACCATCCCATCTAATTTCCTCTAACGAAACTTTGTTTTCATATCTTACAACAATCATTGTAAATGGTTCAATATCCATGAAATCAAAATTCAATATAAAATCGATTGAATTTTGAAATCGTTCATATTCCAATACAACAAGTCCTCTACTCTTTTTATAGGGTGGTTCATGTTTATGCTTAACAAAAGCCCCATTTAATAAACAAACACTAAAATATTTATTACACAACATCCAAGTTCCATTTCCTTCAGGATCTTTGGGGTACAGGCTTTCAATATTATTATTGATATACTTACTTGGCGGTAATGCTACTCTATTCGGATCTTCATCTCTATTGGTAGTGAAAATGAAATTCTTTTCCTCTGTTGGTATGTATGTTAATGTGCACATAAGTCGTCTCTATACCTGATTGTCGAGTATGCTATCCCAAAATTTTTATGCAATTTAATATCTGGAAACTCTTTTTCAATTGCAATACGAATAATGGCCATATGATGAATTGCATGTTCAATATTGTATATCAACTCTCGGTCTATACTTGAAGGAATTGAAACACTATTTTTTCCTTCGCTATCGTAACTAACAACCAATATTAATTCCTTAGTAGGCTGTTCACTTTCCACCCAATTAAGAGCTTTCCGTAACCTTTGCAAAGCCAACACCAAACTAGCTTCAGTTTCACTACAATGTACCCTATGATCATAGCTTAATGGCTTATTCTCTTTGTAAGCTTCAATTAAAATATCATAAAACTCAATAATATGGCGCATATGTTTGCCTATCGTATTTTGGGACAAGAGGCTTAATTCCTTACAATATTGTACAGGATTTATATTTTCACACAAATGAATTAGTTGGTTTAAAATTTCTCTATTAGCTAATAAAATTTGATTTTGCATAGGAATGGTACAAATGGTTATAAGTACAAGATATCAAATTATCAATATATATCATAGCTCTTAGCAGTTTTAACAAATACTTATCTGATTTTATTCAAATCAACTTTAATAAAAGAGAAATTACTACCTTAAAACATCATTTTAATCATTATTCAGAACAGCTATGAGTAGAAAAATAAAAATCCCATTCATGATTTCTAAGTGGTTTCATTTCGAGTTTTGGCCATTTTGGTTTTTCTACATCCCAATGTTTTTTTACGGATTTTACCTTGCAATTAAAGCTAAAGCATTTGCTTATTTCACCCCAACTAATCCTGTAATGAAATTTGGAGGTGCATTTGGCATGGATAAAATGAAAATTCTTAGTCACCTTGAAAAGAAGTATATACCTCAAGGTTTTGTAGTAAACTCCTCCCTACCAATATCTGAAATAAAGGGATTAATGAATAAACACGAAATAGATTTTCCAATAGTGTGCAAACCTAATATTGGGGAAAGAGGTGTTGGGGTCGAAAAAATTGATTCCGAATCTGATCTTCTTCCTTTTTTAAAAGACAAGCACGAAGACATTCTTTTTCAGGATTTTATCGACTACCCTATAGAATTGGGTGTATTCTATCATCGCTTCCCTATTTCAAAAAAAGATGGAATAACTTCGATTGTAAGAAAAGAGTTTCTCACAATCACAGGTAATGGAAGATTAAAGTTTTCGGAATTGGTAAAGGCAAATATCAGGGCTTCGAGCAGAATATCTTACCTAAAAAACAAATATAATTCTAAATGGAATCAAATCATACCAAGTGGTATAAGCTATAAACTAGAACCCATAGGAAATCATAATAGAGGAACCAAGTTTTTAAATGGTAATGATCTAATAAATGAACAATTGGTATCTGTTTTCAGAGAAATATCAAAACCATTAGATGGGTATTATTACGGTCGTTTTGATATGAAGGTAAACAGCATTGAAGACTTGTACAAAGGAAGAAATATCAAAATTATAGAATTAAATGGTACCAATTCTGAACCAGCACATATCTATGATCCTGATTTTCCTTTACTAAAAGCTTATAAAGTGATAATACAACACATGAGATTGGTATATGAAATCAGCATGGAAAACAGGAAACTTGGTTACGAACCTGATTCATTTAAAGAAATTATGAGAGCTTTATACAAGCGAACTTTTACCAAAAAAGCATAAAAAAAGAGAGGATTTATCAGTAAAATCCTCTCTTTTTTATAATAAAGTTCTGTTAAAATGTGAATGCTATATCAATTTCCAACTGATTCATATCCAAATTAATGGTTTGATTATGACCGGTAGGCATACCTGTATTTGTATCAAACTCATAATCCATTGGATTATATCCTTTAACTGATGCTGGTAATGCATAACAGAAGGCTACATGTACTGCTTTTCCAGAATCTCCAATATTCTTACTAAATCCAAATGTAACATGATCTTCAATCACACCAGGAGCAAGAATATTAAACAATACTTCTGAGCTTTGAATTGGTTGTTCGGTATGAGAATATCCTGCACGCAATGTCCAGTCTTTAATACCTGAATATTCCATACCAAATTTCAATATGTTGATATCTTCCCAACCAAAACCAGCTCCATTGTCCGCTCCAAGTGGTACATGATTTGGATTTGGAGTATAATCTGCTGGATTATTTGGATTTCCACCTGGATTCAAAAATGCAGGTGGCAATGCCATTGGATCCATTGGATTTGAAACAGAAGCAACATCAGTATAATTAATTCTCTTGAAATCTGCCATCACAGCCCAGTCTTCATTAATTTCATAAGCCAAACCAATGGTCCAAGTTGAAGGAATATTAAAGTCACCTTGCTCAGCAAACAATCCAGCATAATCATCAAATTCACTCATATATAACATGGTCTGATAACTAGCTCCAAGAGTTAGACCTTTGGCCAATTTACCCATGTAACCAAGTTTGAATCCAAAACCAGTAGCATTATCCATACCATTATCAGTTAACTTATCAGGAGCACTTGAAAATGGTGCAAAAGCTCCCAGGCCTTTAGCTTCAAACATCTGGTATGCTATTAAACCTGTTATACCAAAGCTATGGTTTTTAGCAATATTTCTAGAATAAGATACTCCAAGAAACATCTGCATTAGATTTACTCCAGTAGACCCAGTACTACCAAAAGTTCCCATCTTACTTCCATCCGGTAATGTTGTAGGCGGATAATCCGTGTTCATTCCACCATTTCCAAACAAAGCAATAGAGAAACTACTTTTATCATTTAACATCCAGTTTGCACCAATTGAAGGAATAACAAACATCTTGCTATCACTTTTAACAGTCCCTGGAAGCAAACCAAAAGTACCAGGCATCATAGAAGGGTTACCCGTAACAGTATATTCTCTATTCGGATTAAACAATCCAACACTAATAGAATATTGCTTTCCTAAAGAAACCAAACCTGCTGGGTTTCCGTTGATTAAAGAATTTTTATACCATGCGATACCAACACCACCCATACCTTTACTTTGAGTACCGTACCCACAACTAAAATATCCATCGGTTGCCATTGCCTGATTTGTTACAAACATTCCAGAAAGCACCACAACCGCTGCAATAATAATTTTAATAGTTTGTTTCATATTCTTAATGAATTAGTTTTAATTAATTAGGATTTGAACACAAAATAGAAAGTCTAATCACATCCACATATGTTGTATATCATATATCTACATATTAATCCTATGACATTTTTAACTATCTATATTTCAATACTTTATTTTTTTGATTTTTTACACAATCGGCTAATTTTTATTTAATGTAAATAAACAGAGTATCAACCACTTGCATAATTAAAAATTCAAGAAGATATATATCATTGATGTTTCCGATTTTTATCTATCTAATTCACAACAGGTATCAAAAAAGCCTTTTCGAAATTTATCGAAAAGGCTTCTTTTTATATTAATTGTTATACTAACAACCTCCTGCAGCACGTTTTTTCTTTTTGCGCTTTTTAATAGTAGGCTTTGGTTTTTTCACAGTATTGGTATTCGTTACCACAGCATTTCCACCTCCCAAGGCAGCACTTGCACCTTTTCTAAAGTCATATTTTGCAATTTCATCATCCGCCATAACAGATTTTGGTGCCTGAGGATTTAAAATGGTTTCTGCCCAATAGTTTAATCCGCCTTGCATAACAAAATTGTTTTCGTATCCCAATTGTCTAGTCAACATCCAGGCTTCATTTGCCTTTAGGTTCCCATTCGAATAAAAAACATTCATCTTCACGCCTTGATCGATATACTCCTCATATTCATCAGATAGAATCTGGGTTAAAGGAATATTGATTGCTCCTGGCAAGCTATATTTTTCAAACTCTGCCTGGCTACGAACATCGATAAGCTGAAGACTAGGGTCTTTTTGAACCAACATATCGGCAAGCTCATCAGTACTAACAAATTGTGTTCCATCCTTCACTTCATCAAGCAATTCTTCTGCCGTTAGTTTAAATGGTTTAGTTGTATTTTCGGGTATCGCTGCAATAATTATCCCTAAAGGAATAAATACAGAAGCTAATATTAATCTCATTTTCATGATCGTGATTTTTGGTCATTAATAATTAGTACTCTTCACGTGGGAATTTCTTTTCAGCCCATTCGCCAACCCAAAACATTGCAAATGCCATCAGAATAAGGCCAAGAGCAAATACACCTCGTGGAATATCAAGCAATTCATTCATTGTTGGAGTACCAATAAAATTAGCTTTATACATTTCTTCAAACAATGGATATCCTTCCGTAAAAAATACAATACCTAGAGTTAATCCACCGATAAAAGCAAGAGCATCAAGTTTTCCAATTGATATTGCACAAAATGCAGTACCCGGACAAAATCCTCCCATAATAAAACCAACACCCATTACTACTCCACCAACAATTGCTGAAGTTACATAAGTTGGGTTGATATATACGAAATCTAAATCCATCCAACCAAAAAGACTAAAAAATAACATTCCAACCATTGCTGTAATTGCAGCAGTAAAGAATACTTTTAATACTGTTGTGTCGTATCCATAGAACATTCCTGCCAATTTACGACTTGAAGAAAAACCACTTCCTTCCAACACAAATCCAAATCCGATTCCAATTAAAAATGCAATTAACAAATTGGTATCCGGTGAAATTATTTCATTAACAATTAATGGTGCCATAATTTATTTGTTTATACATTTAAAATTAAATCCAATTCTTTCTAAAAAAGTAAGCCAACGCAAAAGCAGTTCCAAATATACAAGCCATGGTTAGAAAACCTCCAACTGATAAAACTGCCATTCCGCTTAGTGCAGAACCACTGGTACATCCGCGCCCCAGTTGTGAGCCAAATCCGAAAAACATCCCACCAAGGATGGCAAAAATAATTCTTCTTTTAGATGTGATTTTTGGTGAATGTTCAACCTTAAATTTTAAACGTTTCGCAAAAGCTCCCGATAAAAATCCACCTACCAAAACTCCCATCATTTGAAATACTAACCACGATTTCATCGGGTTTTCATGGCTCTCATTATAGTTTTTATAAAATACTGAATTTTCAGCATGGCTAGGAGCAACAGTATTTACTGTAGATACCACTGCACTTTTAATTGCTCCACTTGCTCCCAATCCACGACCAGAAACAAAATTTGCAGCCAAAAGAACAAGTCCTAACAATACTCCTCCGATATACGGATTAAAGTATTTTGTTTTTTTCACTTCGCTCATTTTATAGTGTTTTAAAGTTTTTCAATAATTAGATTAGTAAAGCCATCTGCTTGCCTGTCCTGCGTAAGCAATAATAAATCGAAGCATAACACTTCCAAAAAGTACCAACACAACAGGTATTGCAACAGGAATTTTAAATCCTTTCAACTCCATTCCTTCAAGGATTGCAGGAACAATCATTCCCAAGAACACAACGAAAATCCAGAATGGTGCAGTATATGCTCCTCCTAAAAATAAATTGGCAGCATCAATCTGCACCTGAGTACTTGCCAAGAATCCCATAAACATATGGATGATCAAGAACAATTCAATTCCAATAATCATTAGATCCAATTGTGCAAATCTCTTACGTTCTAAATGGTTTTTCGACATCCAAATTACAACCGCTGCACCTGCAGATAATCCCGATGCAAGGAACAAAGGGCCAAGTATTGAAGTATTCCAAAGTGGACGAGCATTAAATGCAGAAAATAATATTCCTGTATAAATTCCTAAAATCGCTGATGAAATCAGCATGATCCACGCAAGTGTTTTTTTATGCTTCTTGAAAAATTCAATCAATTCTTCGATTACATCAAATTTCCAATTCCATTTTGGGAATATGTCCTTCATGTGTATCGCCGTCCAAATGATTGACAATGGTGTCACTACCATTAAGGTCCATGCTCCCCAAGACATAGGTGATTCCAAGCGAATGGTGGTATACAATCTCCAGAAATACAATTTGTGGTGCAAATCTAAAAACAAAGCAATAAGGCCCAGAACCAAAGCTATTGGGGCTATAATTGGGGCTATTTTAACTGCGGTTTTGTATTCATTCTCTTTATTACGAATGGTATAAAGGGCTGCAAAAAACATTAAACCAGCAGCCAAACCTCCCAAAAACAAATAGGTTGGAATTTCCCAATGCCAAACATGTAATTGAGGGTCGATTAGAGGATTGTTTCTCCCGCTTACAATAATTTCTTCTCTCATTTTTTAACAGTTTTAGATTAGGAAATACAAATGAGGTTTTGTTCCTGCTTCAGGAATTAAGGTTTTATATTTTCTCTTTTTTAAGATTTGTGAAACTTCACTTCTTGGATCGTCCAAATCACCAAAGTACATACATTTGGTTGGACAAACTGCTACACAAGCTGGCTGCATTCCTTTTTTCACTCTATGCAAGCAGAATGTACACTTATCTACATATCCTTCTGGGTGAACAAAACGCGCATCGTATGGACAAGAAGTTATGCAGGCACTACAACCAATACACTCATTCTTAGTTACAAGTACAGTTCCTCCTTCTGAGTAATGACTTGCACCCGTTGGACAACAACGCACACAAGGAGAATTCTCACAGTGATTGCATCGTTCTGAACGCAGTTCCATTTCCAATTGAGGATAAGTTCCATCCATTACTTCTACAACCCAATCGCGGCAATACCCGATTGGCACATCGTTTTCAGTTTGGCAAGCTACTACACAGTCGCTGCAACCTACACACTTTTTAGTATCAATAGCCATTGCATATCTCATAGCTTACACCTCCGATTTTTTAATATCAGTTCTAAATGTTACAAAGTTTCCTCTCATTCCGGTACCTCCCATAATAGGATCTGTCATCACATTGGTAATTAGCTGAGTATCACTAACTCCTTTACCAAAGCATCTTTTCATTCTCTTATCTGCATGTCCGAAACCGTGTACCATATATATCGAATCGAATCTTATTCTTTCGGTTACTCTTACTTTTATTGGAAACTCAGAAATAACTCCATCTTGATTTTCCAGGTAAACATACTGTCCGCTACTTAAATCCCATTCTTTGGCAACTTTTGGATTCACCCAACAAGTATTCTCATCCATTAAATCTGTCAAATTTGGATTATTGGCAGTTCTACTGAAAGTGTGCATAGGAGCTCTTCCGTATATTAGTCTATAAAATCCTTCTTCTGGTTCTGGATGTGGAGTATAAACCGGCATTGGATCGAATCCTTCTTCTTCTAGGGCAGTAGAATACAACTCTATTTTTCCTGTATTAGTATTGAACTCCACATCTTCTCCATCAGCAAAGTACAAATCATCGAATTCTCGTTCCAATTTCTTCACACCAACGCGTTGCATTTCCTCTAACGAAGTTCCAACTTGCTTCAATTCCCAATCAATCTCTTCTTCTATATTTTCAAATGGAAAATAATCAAGCAGATCAAGTTTTTTTGCTAATTCTCTAGCCATCCAATATGCAGGCTTAGTATTGTAAAGTGGATCAACAGCTGGCATTCTCAAGGCAATACTAGGCTCTCTTCCTTGCGATATTCTAAGTGCATCATATCTTTCCAGGTAAGTACACTCTGGTAAAACCACATCAGCATATCCGGTAATTTCCATAGGCATGGTATCCACAACCGCAATTAAGTCTAGCTCTTGAATAGCTTGAATAGTCTTTTTTTGATCAGGCAAAGTGTTAATTAGGTTGGTTCCATTTACGATCCAGGCTTTTATGGCATAATCCATATCTGGACCAGGAATGGATGCATCGCAAACACCAGAAGCTAAAGCTAAGTCCGCCAAATTGTATTTACCATCCATTGCATCACGCCAGTTTTTCTTTGGTTTTGGAAATGCTGGTAATTTATAATGTGGTACTTCTGCCTTTTCAGGATTGTAGAATCCACCACGTCTTCCCCAACTTCCTAGTAATGCATTCAAAATAGCAACAGCACGTAATCTTTGCGTATCATCTCCGTACCAGGTTACATGACGACCTGGATGTACAATTACAGCAGGAGCTGCATTAGCCATTTCTCTGGCTGTTTCTCTAATTTGCTGTGGCTTAATGGTAGTTACACCATAGGCCCACTCCGGTGTATATCGTTGAATGTGATCTTTTAATTGATCAAATCCAAAAGTATATTTTTCAACGTATTCTTTGTCGTATAATCCTTCATTGATGATTACATTCATCCATGCAAGTAAAAGAGCATTATCAGTAGCAGGTTTAATTGGCAACCAATGTTTAGATTTTCCTGCAACTGTTGAAAATCTTGGATCAACAGTAATAATATTAGCTCCTTTATCAATGGCATCTGACATTTCCTGTACCTGACCATTGTGCATATTTTCACCCAAATGCGAACCTATTAACACCAAACATTTGGTATCTCTAATATCGGTATTCTCTGGAGAATTAATTCCTTGTCCAAAAGTTGAAATAAATGCAACTTCTCTTGGTCCACGACACTGAGCATATGAAGGAGCTGCAATATTGTTTGATCCAAATGCTTTTAAAAGTTTTCCGAAGTATTTCCCACCTGAACCATGTGTAAATAAAGCTGTACTCTCAGGCCCATGCTCCTTTTTGATCTGCTTCATTTTAGTTGCAATAAACTCGAAAGCTTCATCCCAACTGGCCTCAACATAGGTTTGATTTCCGTCTATTTCTTTACGAATTAAAGGAGTTTTTAAGCGATCCTCATCGTAATACATTCCAACCCCGCCTGTTCCTCTCGGACAAAAGCGACCATTACAGTTTGGATCTAAATCATTTCCTATGATCTTCTTAATTCTTCCATTCTCATCCTTATAAACCCAGCCTGCACATTTCCAAAAACATACCTCGCAATAGGTCGGAGTCCGAGTAAAATCATATGGTCCCTTAAAGTATGATTTATTATCTTTCACCAAACTATTTGCAAAGGATTCTAATAATCCTCCTCCAAAAATTAATCCGGCGGTACTTAAGGAACTAATTTTAATAAATTGTCTTCTGCTCTTCATCTTGTGACTTCTTTATGCTTTAACACATGAACACATATAGAAAACTATATCTATGGATGTAAACATATATTAAATGAGGAATAGACAATATGCTCTACAACATATTTTTGGGATTTGTAATTGGTCTAAACAAAGCAAAATGTCGAAATCCTCTGATTTAAACACATATGCAACTATTTAGATCTTTACTAAATTACATTTGATGTATTATTTCTTTAATAAGAGAGTTTTACATCCTTTATTTAAAGATATACCAAGAGCATTGAAGATTTATCCTCCTATGTTTATAGCGATAAAAATCTGTAAAAATACTACAGGTTGTTTAAATCTTCTGGGCTATTCGCATTTGATAAAATATTATCACGGTAATATTTTAAATCTTGAGTCACCAAGTACTCCTTAGCCTTAATTTTTTCAAGCAATTTCATCATCTTGTAATTTCCATTAAGCAATTCACTCTCTATGGTTAAAAAACATGATCTTTTATAGATTGCCACCAGAGGTTGCTTTTTACCCTTACTGTCAACTGCATAAATTAAATCGGCCTCACGTATATTTTTAAAAAGATCTTTAAAAAGTTCAGTCGGAACATTAGGAACATCGCAAGAAATTACATAATAATAATCCGCACTAATATTCTTCATGCATGAATATATTCCTCCTAATGGACCACAATTGGCAATTTCATCTTTAATAACAGGAAGATTCAAATAGTTGTAATCCTCATTATTAGAACTAATCACAATATTATTGCAAATGGAATTTAGACATTTTACAGAGTATTCTATTAAAGCTTTACTTTGCCACTTTACCAATCCCTTCTCTGTTCCCATTCTTGAGCTCTTGCCACCAGAAAGAACTATACCTATTGATTTTTTTTCCTGAATCATATCCAAATATAGAGAAGATTAGGAAAGATCACCACTTTAAGAACTTTTAACTTTTATATGAAAAAACCAAACACTATCTTTAGAATGATTATAAATAATAAAACCGGAAAGTATGAAAAAATCAATAGTTTTAATTTTCATGTTGGTTTCCGGAGTAATATTCGGTAAAACAAATATGAATACGGAAAATCAATCAAAAAAAATGGAGGTAGCAAGTTTTGGTGCAGGATGTTTTTGGTGTGTGGAAGCTATTTTTCAAGAGCTAAATGGAGTTGAGAAAGTAGAATCGGGATATATGGGTGGAGATACAAAAAATCCAACTTATAAAGAGATTTGTACTGGTGAAACCGGACATGCCGAGATTTGCCAAATCACCTATGATGCAAATCTAATTAGCTTTGAAGACCTCCTTGAAGTATTTTGGCAAACACATAATCCAACAACTTTAAACCGACAAGGAGCAGATGTTGGGACGCAATACAGATCGGCAGTATTTTACCATTCTGACGAACAAAAAGAACTTGCTTTGCAGTATAAAGAAAAACTAAGTGATTCTGGAGCCTGGGATGATCCTATTGTAACAGAAATTACTCCTGCTTCAAAGTTTTATATTGCAGAAAACTACCACCAGGATTATTTCAATAACAATTCTAACCAGCCATATTGTAGTTTTGTAATCAAGCCCAAGATGGAAAAGTTTAAACAAGTTTTTAAAAATAAATTGAAATAAATTAGGTGCACCTTTAGGGGTGCATTTTTCCTTATTATTTATGCATACGTTTGCGCTACTGCAAAATTACCCCTCTATCAAAAGTTAAAATTTCTTAAAGAATTGTAACACACTGTTAATTGTATTTCTTGTATTTTTATGTTTCTATTTCCTAAAACACACTTATATGAAGAAATTTTTACCTCTTTTATTTATCTGTATTATCACTATTACAACTGGATTTTGTACAGATAAATCTACACAAAAAGCAAACTTTCCTAATTATGGCGTATTGCAATATTTCGTTCCATCTCAAAATGTAACAAGTTTCAATTTAAAACCTTCTTTATACTTAAGCGAAAAATTCCTACCTGGAAAGATCATTACTTGTAATAAGAATATCATCACTCCCAACGGCATACGATACAATATTGCAGAAGATGAAATTGAATGTCAAATTAATACACAATACAGCAGAATTTCATCACCACATAAAATCAACGAAGTAGAAATTAATGGAAATCAATACGTTTATAAGAAACATATCCATAAAGGTGACTCTGTTAGTGGTTATTTGCAAATGATTCATTCAGGACAAAAAAATCTGTATGTAAAATACTATTTAAACGAAGCTAAATATCCATACTCTAAATGCAATATTAGAAATGTATTTTATGTAGAAAAAGCTGACGGTTTTCCTCAAAAGGTACGTTCTTTAAAAGCAGAAATTCTAAGTATTTATAAAAATCAAGCGAGCTATGCTAATTCGTTTATGAAGAAGAACAACTATCACTGGAATGATTCAAAAGCATTAGTTCTGCTGGTTAATTACCTGGAAAAACGTACTGCATCTAGTGTAGCATCACGTTGAACCTTACCCGTTGATGTTCGTTTAAATTCGGCGATATAAAATATTTCACGAGCCTGTTCGAACTTATCGAGCAGGTTTTTCATTTTACATTCCAATTCCTTTTTCTGATCTTCATCAGCCACATCCCATTCAATCAGAAGAACCACTTTTTGTCCCAAATGCTCATCTGGTAATCCGGAAATGAAAAAAGGCTGATTGATTATTGTTTCAAGCTTCTTTTCGATTTGCTCCGGGAACAATTTTATTCCGCCAGAATTAATCACATTATCATATCTTCCTTTCCACTCAAATTGGGTTTCATCAAGCAATTCTACAACATCATTGGTAAGCAAAGGCTCATCCAGAATGGCTGGTGCATTTATACTTAAACAATTTCTTGTGTCGATAGAAAACTTCGCATTTCCCATCGCATGATAGGCTTGAGTTTTATTATTACCATTCAATGCACGAATGGCAACATGTGAAACGGTTTCAGTCATTCCATAGCCAATAAAACATTCGGCAGATAAATCCTGTAAATCATTCTCAAGAACTTGATCGACAGCTCCACCACCTATTAGCAACTTCTTGATTTGTTGAATGCCTTTCTCTAATTTCAAACTGTTCTTTACCTGCAGAGGAATCATAGCTGCAAAATCAATATCAGAACAGATATTTTCTAAAGGGTGTCCGTCAGGGGCAACTGGCAACAAGTTCAATTGCCACTCAAAAGCACGCACAATCATCATTTTGCCAGCAATAAAATTAGCAGACAAACAAAAAAGCGCATTCTGTCCTGCTTTAAAATTGAAAAACTCTCCAGTAAGTTTGGCCGAGTTTCTCATTTTTTGCTTTGACAAGTACATTGCCTTCGGTACACCGGTAGAGCCAGAAGTTTTCGCTTTTACCTGTTCAGCATCATCCAACCACTCCAAAATAAACTTACAATAGTTTTTTTCCCATTCGTAATCCGAATGGGACATTTTATTTCTACAATAGCTTAACAGCGCCTTTTCATTGTAATGTATACCATTTATTGAGAGTTCTCTTGTCATTTAAATCTGATATTGAAAATTTCAATTGCCTTACTCTGATTGTATCGTTTAATACTTATCAATCTTTTATCCTCAAGCCGGATTGGCTCTTACTTTTCTCCTTAGATGAGAAAAGTAAGCAAAAGAATCAAGCCAATCGGATACTGCTCGCCATTCCATAGCAACAGATTATCCCGAATCGCGTCCGATCAGCAACTCCCGCTCAAAATTATTTCAAACTATTAACATTCACCAAGTTTGTATCCCGAAAAATTGATACTGACTCGTCTTAAATCTTATCCCAATTTAATTGATTATCATATTTCAAAAATCCATTATCGATAATCAATGGAGATGCAATATTATTGGTATAAAGTTGTCCCGTTCCCAAGCCTTGAGGCATAGGGTTATTCAAAGTATATGTCCATTGGGCAATTGCATTCAATCCAATATTCGATTCCAAAGCAGAAGTGATCCACCAAGGAATATTTCTATCATTCGCAAGATCGATCCATTCCTGAGATCCTTTAATTCCTCCCACCAAACTTGGTTTTAAAATGATATACTGAGGAGCTATTTCATCCAACAATTCAGCTTTAGCAGGTGTATCGTAAACTCCTATTAACTCCTCATCCAAAGCAATTGGCAGAGGAGTATTGGCACACAGATCAGCCATTTCTTTTACCTGACCTTGCTTTATCGGTTGCTCAATTGAATGCAAATCGAATTGAGCCAAAGCCTTCAATTTTTCCAAAGCAGAATCAGGAGAAAAAGCACCATTGGCATCCACACGCAATTCAATTTTATCTTTGTCGAAGTCTTTTCGGATAGATTCCAGCAGTCTTAACTCTTCCTTAAAATCGATGGCTCCAATTTTCATTTTGATGCAATCAAAACCAGTCTCTAACTTTTGTTCGATCTGCTCTTTCATAAAAACAGGATCGCCCATCCATATCAATCCATTAATAGGAATTTTATCGGTACCATTGCTAAAATCAGAAGGAAACAAGATTTTGGAACCTTTGGCCTTAAAATCTAAAAATGCAGTTTCCAATCCAAAATAAATGGATGGCCATTCTCTTAGGCCTCCTTCCAAATAGTACCAGTAATCTCCAATCTGATCGCAAAGCTCTTGCAGTTTCTCTTCATACCCTTCTCTATCATCCGGACTTAAGCCTTTTATGATAGAGCACTCTCCTATTCCAATTATTTCGGGTTCCTTATCGTCCCACAAACGAATAAACCAAGAATCTTTTTCAGTTAAAACCCCACGAGATGTACCACTCGGACGTTTAAAATTTAGAGGGTAATGTACGTAATCTGCTTTAAGCATCTTTTTCAATGATCAGTTATCAGTAAACAGTTATCAGTAATCTAAAGTAATAAGCCTATTCCAAAACTCAAACTAAACAAGAGAGTTGACAAGGCCAGTTTTTTCAATTCAGGATCTAATTCTCTTGCTACCTTGTTTTTTATTACCACCGCTGTATGTTTAATCAGCAAGGGTAAGCTAATCACAAATAGAAGCTGATAAAATGAATTCCAGTGGACATATATATATGCACAAGCCGAAAGCACTGCAAAACCAATCAAGAACAAATGGTATTTCTTAGCAGTTTCAGAGCCAATTTTCACCACTAAAGTTCGTTTTCCAGAAAGAGAATCATTTTCGATATCGCGCATGTTATTCAAATTCAAAACCCCCACACTTAGCAATCCAACCGAAGTTGCTGGCAAGAAAATGGTCCAGTTTAAATCACCGGTATGCAAAAAATAGGTTCCCATAACTCCGGCCAAGCCAAAAAACAGGAATACAAACAAATCTCCAAAGCCACTATATCCGTAAGGATTCTTTCCCACCGTATAATTTATGGCTGCTCCTATGGCCAGCAAACCAACTCCTAACATGATTAACGCCTGGGTGTAATTCAACAATTGCAATGCTTCCCACAACAACCAAAGCCCTGATACCAGCGATAACAAAACAAATACAACCACCATTCTGGTCATCTCTTTCTTGGTAATCACACCACTCTGAACGGCTCTTTCCGGACCAACTCTATTCTCATTATCAGCACCCGAAATGGAATCTCCCAAATCGTTGGCCAAATTCGACAATATCTGTAAAAACAAGGTTGTTAAGGTTGCCAGCAAGAATATTTTAAGGCTAAACTTGTGATCGGAGGCAGCCAGCAAACTGCCAAGAAAGATATTAGAAAGTGCTAAAGGCAAAGTCCTTAGTCTAAATGCATGAATCCATGCTTTGGTTTTACTCATCGGTGTTATAGAATTGATCAGGCTGTAAATTTAATAATTTTGCAAAGACAAGGCATTACCATGACCGCTGAAGTACAATTAGAATTGCCTTATCATTCTTAATTCCTTGAGCTTTTTCACGATTCTAAGCATTCAAGACTTTCATAAAAAAAAGCGGTGCAATGCACCGCCCTAATTATTGACTAAATAATTGATATGAAAGATTATGCTTCTAATTCGGGAGTTATGGAATTGGCAAATCTTTTCGATACTTCAATATATTTGGATTTAAAATCATCATGCTTGATGTATTCTTTAATCTCTTCTTGCCATCCGTTGGCCTCTTCCGATAGCTCCATTATTCTTTTCTTGTTGGCAATATTCTCTTTGTTTTTCTTCTCCTCCTCAACAACATCAATGTACTGATCTACCCATTTTTCGTATCGTGTAAGGAAAGCTTCTCGATCTTCGATATTCGAATATTTATTCGGATTAACCTCAGCCAACACCTCAGTATCAATCAAAGCTGCAGCTCCAACCGTCAATCCTAATTTCTGTAAAAAACCTCTTCGTGTACTATTTTGATTACTCATAAGTGCAATTTTAATTCCAACAACATCTTTTGATTTCTACCCTTAAAAACTTCAAGAATCCAATAAAAGACTTTCGGGTCTTAAAACTACTATTTAAATTCAGTTTAAACAATAGGCAAACGCAGATTAATATTTTTATCCACAAATACACACAAATGAACTCAAATGATAATGTCACCGTTCTTTTCATTTGTGCTAATTTGTGTCCATTCGTGGACCTAGTTTTTCATTTTGGTGCATTTGCGGACCTATTTTTTATAAATTTGGAATTCGTAATTAATAATTCGTAATTCATGTCACATATTCCCAACAGAGAAGAAGCGCTGGAACTGCTTACTACATACACCAAAAATCCAAGTTTAATTATTCATGCCAAAGCAGTTGAAGCCTGCATGCGATACTACGCACGCAAACATGGCGAGGATGAAGAAAAATGGGGAATTATTGGTCTGGTTCACGATATGGATTGGGAACAATTTCCTGAAGAACATACCCAAAAGACTCGTGAAATTCTGAAAGCAGCCAACTGGCCCGAGGACTACATTCGTGCGGTTGAGAGTCATGCCTACCTCACCTGTACCGAGGTTGTTCCTGAAAGCCTAATGGAGAAAACCATTTATGCCGTTGACGAGCTAACAGGCCTCATCAGAACCACTGCCCTGATTCGCCCTTCCAAATCTGTTTTAGATGTGAAGGTGAAATCGGTAAAGCGCAACTGGAAAAACAAACGATTTGCAGCCGGAGTAGACCGAACCGTTATTGAACGTGGCGCCGAAATGCTGGGTATGGAAATTCCCGACCTGATTCACGATTGCATTGAGGCCATGAAAGAGGTGGCTGAAGAGTTAGAGTTGAAGGGGAATTTGTAAGCTCAAAAGATTAGCTCGGAACACGATTTATCCCTCCTGCTGACTGTCTTCGCGAGGATGAAGAATGAGGACCTGGCGATCTGTTAAAATACGCAGGTAGTAATTTTGAACAGATTCCTTCGTCGTACCTCCTCGGAATGACAGCTTTGTTTGCATTAGGGATAGAAACGGTTACCCCACAGCGAGGCACGAGCGAGGAGTATAAGTGAATAGCCCGACCCGCAGGGGAATGCCCAAGTAATCCACAACCTTCCAAGCTTAAAAACATAAACAATTGATTCCGCTTATCAATATTTTTTGACTTTTGTCAACAATTTGACAGGAAATACTACTATTTTTGTACTGATTTTGACATCAAAAATCAAACAATTCTCAAATACAAATGAAACATATGAAACAAGCATGATTCTTTTAAGCTTGCGGTTTCCATATGACAAATAGAAAGAAATTAAACAGATGAAAAGATTTGCACTTATTTTTGTAAGCATTGCTGCAACAGTACTATCCATGACTTCATGTTCGAGTGATGACGATGATGTTAATCCAAATTTTGATGAAAGCTTAATTATTGGAAAGTGGAAAAGTGGTACACTGTATGAAAGATACGACCTTGATTATTCAGGAGCCACCTGGGATACCGCCGATGATGTAACAGAGGCAGAAGCACAGAATTTTACCTGGACAATTACCAAAGATCAGTTGGAACAAATTCATATCATCGAAAATGGTGGAAAAGTTCCTAAAGTATACACCATTACCAATCTAACAGCAACTACTTTAGTGTACGAAGATGCTTACGGAAAATCGAAATCATTCAGCAAAATATAATACAATGCGAGTATTGAAAAAAGTTGGACTGGCTTTTCTGGTATTGGTTGTTGTATTGACAATAGCTGCGGCTATATCCCTGTGGTATCTTTTTACACCGGAAAAAATAACCCCATTAGCCAATAAGCAGGCAAAAAATTATTTGACGTGTACTACTACTATCGAAAAAGTTGAGCCAACTTTTTTTAGTACCTATCCGTTTTTTGGACTCGAGCTTACAAATCTTTGTTTGAGTGAGAGCCCTAAGGATACCATCTTGTACTCTGGCAAATGCTTTGCCTCGGTAGATGTAATGTCCTACTTGTTCGACGACAAAATCATTCTTAGCCCCTTTCTTGTGGATGGAGGTAATGTGAATGTAAAAATAGACGCTCAGGGGCGGATGAATCTGGATGTTTACAAAGGCAGCTCCGATTCAGAAGAAACGGATTCTGAACCTATGTCTCTTGGCGATATGGATATCAGCAATGTGGAACTGAAGAATTTCAATGCGACATTTACCGATGATTCTGCAAAGAGAAAGGCCAAAGTTCAGAACCTGAATGCCAAACTTGCGTTGATATACACCGGAAAGAAACAGTTGGTCGATTTGGACATGCAAGCAAACAGCCTGCTTTTTGAAACTGCCGACTCCATGGCTCTTCATCTGGATGCTCAAGGCTGCGATCTAAAAATCAAATCCGATGGTAAAGACAAAAACCTGTACCATTCCGATATCAAGCTTGCGTGCAAGGAAATTTCTCTTGCTATGGCCGGTGATGAACTTTTATCGCAGATGAAAATCGACAGCCACTTGCCTTTTGACTTGAACATCTCGAAAAATTCTTTCGATTTACAGAAGGCAAAACTCACAATTAAGGACGAGCAGGAAATCACTTGCAGTGGTACGGTTAGCATGCTGAAAGATGAATCGCTGGCAACAGATTTGCAATATGCTACCAATGAATTGGATGTTGAAAAGATATTGGCCCTTGTTCCCAAAGCATATGCAGAACCACTAAAAGATATCAAGGCAAAGGGACTTGCTAAAATATCAGGATCGGTAAAAGGTCAGCTATCCGATACCAGCATGCCACTGGTAAAAGCCAAGATAGACTACTCCAGGGGAGAGGTGAAATACACAGGTTACCCTAGAGTTAAAGATCTTCAATGCTCATTGGTCACCAATGTGGATTTAAATGGAAAACAGCCTTCCGATATCAGTATCAGCAACAGCTATGCTCGTATTGCCAACAGTTCGGTTTCTGTGAAAGGAAACATTTCGAATATACTCGAAAGTCCGGTTTATGATTTGTATACCAAAGGCGATTTTACTTTGGTAGATTTGAAACCCTTCATTCCAAAAGATCAGAATGTAGTTCTAAAGGGATCGCTGCAGGGAAATGCACATGCTCAGTTTTCTCAGGACGATGTGCTCAAAGAAAAGTACCATCGCATTAAATTAAGTGGGGATTTTAAGGCTCAGGATTTTCATACCATCTATAATGATAGCATAAACCTGAATCTGGACACAGCTAATATTAAGCTAAAATTGCCAGGACACAACAAGGCCGACAAGGATCTTTTGTTTGCAAATATTGAACTTGATGCTGCAAATATGGATGTGGAGTTGTCACCCGATATGAATGCGGCAACTGAAAACTTGCAGCTTTCTGTGAAGGTTAACAATCCTGCAAAAGGCTTATCGGCACCAATCAGCTCCTGTGCCTTTACATTTGCCAGCCTTCGTGCTAAAAGCGATACCTTATCGGTTTATGCCGGCAATGCGAATGGAGAACTTGCATACGTTCCAAGCCTTAAGGGAACACAGGAAATTGCCCTTATCAATTCAACAATGAATAGCGAAAAGCTAGCTGTTTCGGGCAAGGATACTGTTCTTTTCGATACCAAAGCGCTATATGCCAAAACCAATCTGAAGTACGACGAATCGCAGGAAAATGTGATGCTAAAATGGCAACCCGAAGTGGACATTCGTTTCTCTGACGCAATTTTCAATTTAAGTGAAAAGCTGAAGGGACAAATTCCGAATATTTCTTTTGCCCTTAACAGGGATAACATGAAAATTGAGAAGGCGAGTTTAATTTTAGGAAATTCCGACTTTAGCCTTGATGGTGAACTTACCGATATCAGCAAGTACCTGAAGAAGGAAGCATTGCTGAAAGGGAAATTTAACCTGGCTTCAAAAAATACCGATGTTTACCAACTGATGGATATTTTTAATGGCATGGGAAGTGAAGAGACTACTCCTAATGAGGAGGTGGAATCGGAAGCCAATCCATTTATGGTACCCAAAGGTGTAGAGATTCGATTGAATACAAATATTGATAAGACCATTGTAAGCGACAATATGATTGAAAATATCAAAGGAGGGCTGACCGTAAAGGATGGTACGCTGATTCTGGATCAGATGGGTTTTACAAGCAAGGCAGCCAATATGCAGCTAACGGCATTTTACCGATCGGATAGAAAGAACCATCTCTTTACCGGTATCGATTTTCATCTTTTAGATATTGATATCGCCGAATTGATTGATTTGATTCCTACGGTTGATACCATGATTCCAATGCTTAAATCCTTCAAAGGAAAAGGTGAATTCCACCTGGCAGGCGAAACTTACCTAAAGAGCGATTACTCTCTTAAAAATTCAACCATTAGAGGTGCGGCGGCATTTCAGGGTGAGGAGCTAACACTAATGGATAGCGAAACCTTCGACATGATTGCCAGCAAACTAATGTTTAAGAAAAAAACAGAGAACGTGATCGATCGATTAAGTGTTGAAATGACGCTTTACAAGGATGAAATAGACCTCTACCCTTTCTTGATTGAAATGGACAATTACAAGGCAGTATTATCGGGACGTCATAACCTGGATAATCATTTTAACTATCACATTTCGGTAACCGATACGCCTTTACCGGTTCGATTGGGATTGAATGTAAGCGGCACACTTGAGGATTTGGATTACAAGTTGGTACCATGTAAGTACAAACATCTTTACAATCCTGAAAAGCAGGGAAAATTAGAGCAACAAACCTTGCGTTTGAAAAATCTGATTTCTACCTCGCTTAAAGAGAATGTGAAGGATTACAAATAGATTCAAAGCTCATATTAGAAACGAAATAATAGATCCTGGTAACTTCGGTTACCGGGATTTTTTTTACCCCAAATCAATACAAATAAACTAACCACGAAGGACACAAAGGGGATTCACAAAGGTTCTGTTTCCATTGATACCCTCACTTGGAGTGAGAGCATCAATCACGATCTTGTTTTTCACCAAATCCGAGTTTCTGAACGTTTCAAAATCGGAAAATGGTAGTTCCCTGAGTTTCTGGGCAAAATTTCAATTGCATTTGGGAGTAATCTGTCTCGATCAGTATTTTTACAAATCATTTTCTAGAAATCTGACTTTCTGAAAGCCATTTTTATTTCAAAATTGATTTCGCTGGATTTCTGAAAGCGTTTTTCCTTTGAAATTTTAAAAATCGAAGCGTCGCACTCCCATTTTCCATTTTGTTTTCATTTCTCCAGCTATCTTACTCCAATTTCACTTGTAAAATTTTTGATCTGACTTTCTGAACCAAAAATTACATTGATTTTTCAGTAATCTAACTATCGCACTCCCTTTTACAAGTAAAATTTCATTCCCCTGGGTTTCTCACTACAATTTCACTTGTAAATTCCCTAATCTGGCTTTCTGAGCCAAAAATCATTTGTATTCTGCACCAATCTGGCTTTCGCAGATCCATTTTCAATCTCGATTTTTATCCCCTGGTTTTCTTCGTGAAAATCTATTTTGTTAATTCAAAAAACATTTAATTTAACCATTATTCATCAAAAAATAAACACTGAATAACAAAAGTTTACACTGTCAAGAATTTTCTCACTTTTTCTTTTTTAAATAGATGCGCTTTTATTAAGTTCATATTGCCCAACGAAATCTTTTAATTTAAACTTATCTTATAATGGATTCAAAATTATTAAGATCGTGCACAGGCGGCGAGGCACACGACGCCAGTAGTAACACTCGATCTGTACTTTCTAAAATCGATTTTAGCGCAGATACCAACCTAACTGCGATTGTTACCAAACTAGAATCGTCAGAAAACAACCTTCTCAATTCAACTGGAGTGGAAACCAAGTCGGAATTTACGGCTGAAATTTCGGCTTTGGATGGAGTTTTTGATGACAGGGTAATCTGTTTTAAAATGTTTGTGGAAGCCAACATGCATTGGGCAGATCCTTTATTGGTTAACAAGGCCAACAAAGTTTGGGCTCAGGTTGATGCCAACGACCGTTATCTGTACAAATTGGGCTACGAAGACCAAATGACTCAAGCCTTGTCTTTGTTTACCGAATTGGATCAGGAAGAGTATCAGAGCATGATGACCGACCTGTTTGGCGTAAAAGAGAGCTATACATTGTGCAAAACGGCTTATACCAATTTGCAAAGCATGTATCGAAAAGGACAGGAAGTAAAAGCTTTAAAAAAGCAAACCGTTCCTTCAAGCGTATTTAAAAAAGAAGTAGTGGAAATTATCAATGAAAAATTGCTTCCCTACATGGGAGTTTTGGCAGACAATCAGCCTGAAACTTATGCCGATGCATATGCAAAAATTAATCATTACATCGATTTAATCAATCAAAAAATCAGGACTCGTAGAAGCCGAGCTACCACCGAAGAAGAGGTTAGTAGCGAAGTGGAATAAGTCATATTATAAATTTGTGTATTTGGGCAGAGACAAGGCTGAGAGGTCTTGTCTCTTTTTGTGCAATCATGGTAATTGGAATCCTAATAAATCAATTACAATAAGCACTATCACAATCGCAAAGGCTATCAATGTTAACCAATAACTATAGTAGTTACTAAAATCAACCCCTTCACTTATTTTTCTTTCGTATTCACTCTTGAATTCTTCTTTTCTTTTTTTCTTAGAACCTAATATTAATAGTAAGATCAATATTAACTCCAAGCAAACAAGTACAATTAAAACTGTTATTTTATTCATATTCTTTCAAATCATTCAAGAGAGAATCAACTCTATGGTTCCATTTCTCCTGCATTTTATCATCTGATCCATGAGCAGTTTCATAATCATATATTGTTTGAAATTCATTATACTCATCCAACAAGGAATTCAAATAGTCATCTACATACTCAATGGTGATATCGTAGAGTTCGTTCAGTTCATCTTCACTTGATCGAATCTTTCTAGCATAATATTCCCCAATATCAAAATGAATTTGTTCATGCTTTAATAAACCTTCAGAAACTGTATCACTAGTTGATGATTTTCCCTTAACCATACAAGCCTTAACATCTATACTTACTAGGTCATCTTCAATGATATAACTAAGCATTATTTTGGGTAAAATTATCGCCTTACCAAATCCTTCAAAATCATCTCGATATTTAAAATCCTGCCAAGACAACTTTCTATCTTCTTTCCAATATATGAGAGAGTCAGAATCTTGAGCAAATACAGGTGTTACGCAAGAAAAAAGTAGAATACAGATCAGGTATTTCATGAAGAAGATTTGAATAATGATATCCAAATTTAAAATATTGATCTGAAAATCAATGTATTTTTTTATATGTTTCTTCCGTAGTATACGTGCGAACACCACAAAAGCTAGCGCGAGCGTTTCCCTAGAATCCGCAAGTGCAAACTTAAAAAAGTTGTAAAGCTTAATATTTCAAAGCTTTACAACTTTGATTTTTTCACCTAAATTGGTGATAAAACCTCGCACTATGAAAATACAACAAAGTTCTCAT